>Ga0310822_100302_pt1 | contig 27151 bp, 21 predicted proteins | sample P4_ome_2_FD_201313 | JGI IMG/M metagenome (GOLD analysis project Ga0310822, IMG submission 201313) | Sorghum-adapted microbial communities from Joint BioEnergy Institute, Emeryville, California, United States - P4_Day56_Rep2 | ecosystem: Engineered > Bioreactor > SSF (Solid state fermentation) >... | reverse complement strand
GCGGATAGCGCCGTCCACGTGCTGCCGATCCTCGCCGAACTGAAGAAATCGACGGCGTCGCTCGGCTTTTCGCTGCATATTGATAACTCGGCTGCTGTCATTGCGCGCGTGCTATCGAGCGAGGCCGATGTCGGGGTGATGGCAAAGCCGACCAACGACCCACGGCTGTTTTCGACGATGATCCGGCAGGATCGGTTGGTCTTGCTTGTCAACCGGAAGGATCCGCTGGCCCAGCGCAAGCGGGTACAGCTGACGGACCTCGCGGGGCGCGATCTTGTGGTACGGGAACGCGGTTCGATCACGCGCGAAGTTGCCGAGTCGCGCCTCAAAGCTGCCGGTGTTCAGACAGGTCAAGTTTTTGACGTCGGCACGAGGGAAGCTGTCGCAGAAGCGGTTGCCGCAGGCTTCGGGGTTGGTCTCGCGTTCGCCAGCGAAGTGGGTCGAGACCCGCGGCTTGTCGCACTACGGATCCTGGGAGCGGATGTAGCGGTTGCAGAGTATGCCATCTGCCTTTCGGAACGCCGTAACCTCGGGTCCGTCGCCAAATTTTTCGAAACGGCTCGTCAGCTGGCAATTCGCAACGGTTGGCTGACGGACGGCAACAATTCCGGATCGTGAGCTAGGCTTTGGCAATTAGACAAGTTATGCTGTGTTGCTTCGTCATTGCGCTGAAACGATCCTGAAAAAGTTTCACGTTTTTCACTCTTAAAGAACAAAGGAGAAAAAGAAGAGAATGGGTGGAAGCGAGCTGCTCCTCACGTTGCTTGGCGGTGTTGCGCTCCTGCTCTGGGGCGTGCGCATGGTCCGCACGGGGCTTACGCGCGCCTTTGGTGCACCGCTGCGCAACGTGCTGAGCCGAGCATCAAAAAGTCGGCTTACGGCTTTTGGCGCCGGTGTCGGCGTGGCTGGCATCCTGCAGAGCTCGACCGCAACCGCCCTGTTGCTCGCATCCTTTGCCGGCCGCGGGCTGGTCACCCTGCCCGTTGCGCTCGCAATTATGCTCGGCGCTGATGTCGGCACGACGCTCGTCGCCCAGATTTTCGCATTCGACATCAAATGGCTTTGGACCGTGGCGGCGATCGGTGGGGTCGCGCTCTTCAGTGCCGCAGAAGATGATCGTCTCAAGAATCTGGGCCGCATTTCCATTGGCGTCGGGCTGATGCTTCTCGCCCTGATCGAACTTGGCACCGTTTCCGGGGCCATGCGCGAGAGCCCGACCGTTGCGGTTCTCCTCTCCGCCCTGGGCAGCGAGCCAGTAATCGCCGTGCTCGTTGCCGCGATTTTGACGTGGCTTGCCCATTCGAGCTTGGCTGTCGTCCTTTTCATCCTGTCGCTTGCTGCCGGCGGCGCCATTGGTCCCGAGTTGGCGCTCGCACTGGTCCTTGGCGCAAACCTCGGCGGCGCAATCGCACCTTTGACCGCCTTAACGGGGTCGCCCGTTGCAGCACGCCGGGTGCCCTTCGGGAACCTGATCGCGCGGGGAGCGGTGGGGATCGCGTTCATTCCGTTCCTGGGCTGGGCAGAGCCTGCCCTTGCGTACATCAGCTCCGACCCTGGCCGGATGGTTCTGAACTTCCACACCAGCTTCAACCTCATCGTCGCGCTTGTCTTCCTGCCGCTGCTGACTTGGCTGGCGCGCTTCGTGACCTGGATGTTGCCGCCGCCAGCAGATGCACCTGACCGGGCTGTACCGCAGCATCTTGAGCCGACCGTGCTCGACACGCCGTCGGAGGCGCTTGGCTGCGCGATGCGGGAGACGCTCCGCGTGGGCGACATCGTGCTCGATATGCTGCGCAAGTCGCTGACCGCGATCGAGGGGAATGACCTCAAGATCGTGAAGGAGCTCGAGAAGGCGGACGACGATGTCGACGCGTTGCACGAGGCCATCAAGCTTTACTTGATCCGCGCCTCGAAGAACGAGCTCGATGACGAGGAATCACGCCGCTACTACGAGATCCTGACGTTCACGACGAATCTCGAGCACATTGGCGACATCATCGACAAGAACCTGATGGATCTCGCAAATAAGAAGATCAAGAAGCACTACTCCTTCTCGCCCGAGGGCTTGGAGGAGCTGAAGCGGTTCCACGGTCGGGTGGTCGACAACATGCGGCTGGCGCTCAACGTGTTCGCCACGCGGGATGTGACGCTGGCGCGGCGGCTGTTGAAGGAGAAGACCACCATCAGGATCAAGGAGTTCGAGGCCGCCGAGCGTCACTTCGCTCGACTGAAGGAGGGGCGCCCGGAATCGATCGAGACGAGCGCCATCCACCTCGACATCATCCGCGACCTGAAACGGATCAACTCGCACCTGACGGCGGTGGCTTATCCGATCCTGGAGGCTGCGGGCGAGTTGCGGGAGAGTCGGCTGCGCGAAAAGCAGCGTGAAGGGAGCTCGGCCAAGACGCCGGCTTCAGAGACGGCAGCCATGCCGGCTCAGCCGCAGGCCCCTGCTGGGATTGGATCAGCGCAGTCGTAGCAGAACGATCCCGATCACCACGATGCAGCCGGCGATGATCCGCAGCGCATAGACGGGCTCGCGGAGGAAGACGATTCCGATCAGCGAGGCGAAGAGGACGCTCGTCTCGCGCAGCGCCGCAACAAGGGCAATCGGCGCCACGGTCATGGCCCAGATGGCAATGGCGTAAGCTGCCGTCGACAGGGCGCCCCCGGCCAACACCAGCTTCCAGGAGCTCTTGGCGCCCTCGATCATGGCCGATGGCATACGGATCATGCCGAAGATCAGCATCATCACGCCGTCCAGGAGAAAGAGCCAGATGATGTAGGGCGCAGGCGACGGTCCGATCCGCGCCCCGGTGCCGTCGACGATGGTGTAGGCAGCGATCGAAAGCGCCGTCAGCAAGGCGAAGGCGACAGAGCGCCCTTGGAACGCTTGGAGCTTTGAACCGCGCGGGCGCAACGAAAGCGCGATGATCCCCGTGCCGAGCAGGATGACCCCGAGCCACCCCGTGAGCCCAAGCGGCTCACCGAGCCAGAACGACGCGCCCAGAGCGGTCATCAGCGGTGCAGACCCGCGCGCAATGGGGTAGACCTGCGAGAGATCACCGAAGCGATACGCCTCCGCAAGCGCGATGTAGTAGACGAGATGCAGGGCCAGCGACATGCCGAGGTAGGGCCAGGCTCCGAGCTCAGGCAGGTCAACAAAGAAGGCAACCGGCAGCACGACAACGCCGCATGCCGCCGAGATCAGACTGACAGTCGTCAGCGGTTCGAGCTTGACCTTGAGGAGCGCATTCCATCCCGCATGGAAGGCCGCAGCGGCCAAAACCGCAAAGAAAACGAATGCATCCATGCTTAGCTGCGCCCCCGCCTCCTCACATGACGCCGGTGAGCACTCCTAGCGGAACTGTCACGGACCTGTCATCCCATTTGCTAACCGCCCCCAGGGGCTGGCAGTCGAGGTGTCCCGATGGCCCCGTCAGACCGGAAAGCCGGTATCCAGCCCACCCCTCATCTGCGACCGACTTATGCACTGAGGGGACTAGCCCAACCGCTTTCTTTCTGCTATGAGCGGCCGGGTCTGAAGATGGTTGATCCGCGGTAGCTCAGCGGTAGAGCAACCGGCTGTTAACCGGTTGGTCGTAGGTTCGAATCCTACCCGCGGAGCCATCTGTCTGTCTCTAGCTGTTTCTCAGCGTCTCAGACAGCCTCGCAACTCCCTGAAATTCCTAGAAAATGCCCGAAACGCTGTCTCAGGGCGTCTCAGCACGTCGCCCTCAAGCGCAGCAATTTGTTGGTATCATTGTTGGTATCGTTCGGGGCGTTGATACGGGGGGAAGTGAGATGGCACTGACCGATCTCAAGGTTCGCAACATCAAGCCGACCGGCAAAGTCATCAAGATCAGCGACGGCGAGGGCTTGTACCTACAGGTGCAGCCCAACGGGTCGAAGCTCTGGCGGATGGCTTACCGCTTCCTCGGGAAGCAACGGACCCTAGCGATCGGGACCTATCCCGAGATCAGCTTACAGGAAGCTCGCGAGAGGAAGATGGAGGCCCGCAAGCTGCTGGCACAAGGCATCGACCCTTCGCAGGAGAAGCAGGAGAAGGTCAGGGCGTCAAAGGTCTCCGCAGAGACGACGTTCTCTGTGGTCGCCAAAGAGTACATGAACTCGCTTGAGAAGCGGGGTCGCGCCAAGAACACACTAGATCAGAAGACATGGGTTCTAAAGGCGTATGTTCTGCCCAAGATCGGCAAGCGACCGATAGCCGAGATCACGGCGGCCGACGTGCTTGACCTGCTGACCGACATCGAGGCGACGGGGAAGCTTGAGACCGCGCGGCGGGCTCGACAGGCGATGAGCGCAGTGTTCCGCCTCGCCACCATAACCAAGCGGGCGAACGGCGACCCGACTCACGTTCTTCAACGGGTCATCTCCGCTCCGAAAGTGACGAGCCATCCCGCCATTGTCAGCGAGATGGGGTTCGGGGAGCTGCTACGTAAGATCGACACGTACCGCAGCCCGATCGTTCGCCTCGCCCTCAACTTCTTGGCGCTCACATGGCCGCGACCGATCGAGCTGCGCAAGATGACCTGGGATCAGGTGGACTACGAAGAGTCGGTCTGGACCATCCCTGCGGAACACACGAAGTTGCGTCGGCCGCATGACATACCATTGTCTCACGCCGCCAGGGTCATCTTACGTGACGTAAGGCGCATCACCGGCTTGACGGAGGGCTACGTGTTCCCGTCTCCGAAGAGCAGAGGCTTCAAGGAGATGATGTCGGAGAACTGCATCAACAAGGCCCTCTGGTCGCTCGGCTACAAGGGCAAGCACTGCGGACACGGCTTCCGGTCGAGCGCATCGACCATCCTCAACGAGCGCAAGTACGACAAGGACGTGATCGAGTTCCAGCTCGCCCATATCGAGGAGAATGAGACTAGGCGCGCTTACAACCGCGCGCTCTATTGGGATTACCGCGTGAAGATGATGAACGATTGGGCCAAGATCGTAGAGAAGCTGCGCGAAGGAGTAGCTTCTAGCAATGATTGGCACACTGGAACACCAACACTCGACTAGCACTGAAATAAATCTGGGATAATAACTCAATCCCTGACCTGTGAACCGCAGAAAGACTTCGCCGCAAGTGCGGAGGAAGCGACTAATGGGTCAACGACCTCCGCGGGTGACGAGGAAACTGGCTGTCGGGATTATCGAGCGTACTCAAGCCGAGTTGATCTCCGCGCGGGCGGAGGAACCTGGGGGAAAGCCTCCTCATCGTCGGAAAGATGGGACGATCTCCGCGCGGGCGGAAGAAGTGACCGCCTCAAAGCTGCATTCGAGAAGTGCAAAGGTTGATCTCCGCGCGAGCGGAGGAACCATCAGGAAGCCTCAGCCACGATCTTCCGGGCGGGGTCGATCTCCGCGCGTGCGGAGGAACCTTGGTGATGGCCGCGTTATCTGCAGGCGCGGCGGGTCGATCTCCGCGCGCGCGGAGGAACCGGGAAAAGCCGCCTGCTTTAGCTGGCGGACAGGGGGCGATCTCCGCGCGTGCGGAGGAACATCATCTTAGCGCCGCCGCTCCAGGTTGCGGCCGGGTGCGGCTGGCGCTGAGCGATGGGCTCGGAGCGCAGCTTGCGGCCGAACCAGCCGTCGCAGAGTCGGATATGTCCGCGTGGGCTCGGGGAAATATGCGCTTTGTCTCAGACCATCATCGCTTGGTCAGTTGTGGAGTGAGATCGTAACCGACGGCTCAGCCCTGTAATCAGCCTGATTTCAGCAGCAGCGTGCCGCCGCGGTTCGGATCCGAGCCGGAAGTGGAATGGTTACATAGCAAACAATTCTGGCAGCCGCTCGCGCAAGACCGTAGCGAGGTGGTTCAGCGGATCGTCGCTGGGCGGACGTATCGTAGCTATCATCTGAAGAAGGTACGCCGGCGTAAGCTCTGCAATTTCAACCGACTTGTACCAGCCGTGACTTGAGAGGTATTGGCGGTAACCAGCCTCCTCCGGCCTGAACGCGCATTTTGCCGGTCGCAGTCCGACCACCGGGCGCCGCGCGGCGATGCTTTCAGAGATCATCGTGCTGGAATCATCCGTACAGAGAATGACCTGCGCCTGATTGAACACACGCGCGAGGGTGCCGTTGCCCACCTCACGGACATCGATGAAATCGACAATCGCACCATCCGCAACTCGCGCCTTTGCGCGCAGTGCTTCGCTTACGCAGCCAGGGGTGCGGCGCGAGTTGCTGACGGCCCAGCGCGTACCATGGCGCCTGTAGGCTTCATCGAGAAAGGAGCGGAGGGCCTCCCAGTCTTTTGCGCCATACTCGAACCCGCGCGTAGGTCCTCCGATGAGCAAACCTGCAACGGCGGGCGGATGAACAGAGTTTGCTCACCGGCATTGGGCATGGTAGCCGGCATTGGACTGGAAGGCTTCATGACCATGACGTGGCGGGGCCGCGCGGCTTTTCCAGTGTAGGACGTCAGCACGAGCGTGAATCTCTCGGCAGGATACCAGCGCAGCGAGCCGTAAAAGATGTTGGGAACACCAAGAAGACGTGCCACAGCGGCGTTGGCGGCAAGCGTCTCGGCGCCTGCTGACACGATCAGATCAGCATCAGGAACACCTGACGGCGCGAGATCGTAGCCGACGCGCAAGACCCAGCTGGGTGGCACGCCGGCTCTGCACAGCAAAGAGAGTGCTGTCGGCGACCAGCGGCACTTGACGGTCAGCCGGGTCACCTCGACAGGCCGGATCCGGTGCGCGGCCGCGGTAATGCCGTCCGATAGATGATAATCATCTGAGATTAGGAGAACCTTATCGGCAATGAGCGGGCCTTCGCTTGCAGAACGGCTCGCAAACAAAGAAAAAACTATTGATGCAGTTCTGTTTGGTTAGCCCAGCTCGATGAACAAACGCGGGGCTCAGCCTAGAGTTTTTCCCGCCTTAGCCTGTACCCTTTCCTCGTTTCGCCAAAGCTCGTCCCCTCGCTCTCGGAATTGTCCTGCCGATCCAGGAGCTTCGCTCATCGTCATTAGCGGGTACTATGGTCTTTGGTTACCCCTTATAGCTATGGACGTTCACGGAACGGTGCATAGCTACCATCCCTCGATCCCCGTTGCAAGCCAGCGCTCTATCAGAGTATGTCTAGGAGGGTTTGTTCATGGACGCGCCAGGTCATGAGATCGCATTCTGCTCACAGTGGAGAGACGAAACACAAACGCGCCTGCGGACGCAAGTCGGAGGCTTGCGGCTTCGACAATCTGTCGGAGCGCGTTGACTAGGGCGAAGACATCGAGCCCCGAACTGGGGGCACAGGTGCAGCATCTGCGCAGGGTCGAGATACGCCGACGGAGCAAAAAGGGGGCACTGCACGACGACTTGACTGCCTGATTTCGTTTGATCGCAACTTGTTGCTGATTGTCCTTCGGGGGGGCGATGAAGATAATCGTTACCGGCGGTGCGGGATTCATAGGCTCGACTGCATGTCGGCACCTTTTGAAGCAGCCGAATATTCGATTAACGTTGATAAGCTGACATATGCGGCGAACCTCGCGTCGCTGGATGCGGTCGCTCGGCACCCGCGATACACCTTCGTCAAGGCGGATATCTGCGACGCCGCGGCCATGCGCGAGCTTCTGTATGAAAGCGGCCCGGACGCGGTGCTCCATTTGGCTGCCGAGAGCCATGTCGACCGTTCTATCAACGGCTCCGATGCTTTCGTGCGCACAAATGTCCTGGGTACGCACGTTCTCCTTGAGGCCGCGCGAAGCTATTGGATGTCCCTCCCGCCTCTCAGAAAAAACGCCTTTCGCTTCGTTCACGTTTCAACGGACGAGGTTTACGGGTCTCTCGGACCGGACGGCCTGTTCTCCGAGACAACGCCGTATCAACCATCATCTCCTTATTCAGCGAGCAAAGCGGCGGCCGATCATTTGGCCAATGCCTGGTTCCGCACCTATGGCTTGCCCGTCATCATTACAAACTGCTCCAACAATTACGGCCCCTATCAGTTCCCCGAGAAGCTCATTCCTTTAATGATCCTGAACGGGCTCGAGGAAAAACCGCTGCCGGTCTATGGCACAGGCGCGAACGTCCGCGATTGGCTCTACGTCGAAGACCATGTCAAGGCGCTGCAGCTCATCCTCGAGAAGGGGCGCCCGGGCGAGAAGTACAACGTCGGCGGCCGCAACGAGCGCACCAACCTGGAGGTGGTCGAGCGCATTTGCGACATGCTCGACGAGCTTGTTCCAGCAGCCGCAGGCCGCCGCCGCCTCATCACGTTTGTCCCTGATCGCCCCGGCCACGACCAGCGCTACGCAATTGACGCCTCCAAACTCGAGCGAGAGCTCGGTTGGCGGGCCGAAGAGACCTTTGAGAGCGGTCTCGCCAAGACGGTGCGCTGGTATCTTGACAATCGGGACTGGTGGCAACCGCTACGTCAGCGGGTCTACCAGGGCGAGCGGCTTGGGCTGATCCAGGCGGCTGCGGCTGGCTAGCTGGAGCCGAACGCGTGAGCCCATGAAAATCCTCGTGGTAGGAGCCGAAGGACAACTTGCGCGCTCGCTCGTGGCGGTGGCAGGGCGCGAGGAAGGTATCGAGCTACTGGCGCTGGGCCGGCCTGCGCTGGACCTCCTGGACAGAGATTCCCTCGCCCGCGCCGTTGATGCGAACGCTCCTGCTCTCGTGATCAATGCGGCTGCCTACACCGCTGTCGATCGTGCCGAGGCCGAGCCCGAAGTGGCGAACGCCATCAATCGCGACGGAGCGGAGGCCGTGGCAGAGATTACAGCCCAGCGCAAGCTTCCCCTGATCCATATCTCGACAGACTACGTGTTCGACGGCGGCAAGGATGACGCCTTTTCGGAGATCGATCCGCCCAACCCGCAGACGGTCTACGGCCGCTCGAAGTTGGCAGGCGAAACGCGTGTCGCGGCCGCCAATCCGCAGCATGTCATCCTGCGGACGTCTTGGTTGCACAGTCCGTATGGACATAACTTCGTCAAGACAATGCTTCGCCTCGCCGGCGAATGCCGACCAATACGGCAACCCAACCTACGCGCCGGACCTCGCATCGGCGATTCTTGCCATCGCTCGCCAGCTCGTGCGCGACGATGGGGCTGATAAGCCCTGGGGGCTCTACCACGCCGCAGGCGAAGGAGCCACGAGCTGGCACGGGTTCGCCGAATTCATCGTCCGGACAGCTGCGAAGTATGGGCGACGGTCGGTGCCAGTCCGCGCCATCACTACGTCGGAGTACCCAACACCTGCGCGCCGGCCGGCGAACTCGCGGCTCGACTGCAGCAAGCTCGCGACCGTGTTCGGCCTGAGGCTTCCGCACTGGGCGGATGGCGCAGAGCGATGCATCGCGCAGCTGTGTGCGGGGTCTGATGCAAGACAACGATGCGAAGCCTAGCCAGGTGAAGGACGGGGGAAGACTTGAAGGGCATCATCCTTGCGGGCGGCAAAGGAACACGGCTTTATCCATCGACGCTTGTTGTTTCGAAGCAGCTGCTGCCCGTTTACGACAAGCCGATGATCTATTATCCGCTGACGACGCTGATGCTGGCGGGCATCCGCGACGTCCTGCTCATCTCCACACCTGAGGATCTCCCCCTCTTCCGCCGCCTTCTGGGCAGCGGCGCCCAGTGGGGGATTCGGCTGAGCTATGCCGAGCAGCCACGCCCGGAGGGACTGGCCCAAGCCTACATCATCGGCCGCGAGTTCGTTGGCAATGGTCGATCCGCGCTGATTCTCGGGGACAATATCTATTTCGGACACGGGCTGAGCGATCTGATGAGGCGCGCCGTAAGTCGTGAAATCGGCGCCACAGTTTTTGCCTATGCGGTCAACGATCCTGAACGCTATGGCGTGGTCGAGTTTGACGGCGACGGTCGGGCGATCTCCATCGAGGAGAAGCCGAAATCGCCTCGATCACGGTGGGCGGTAACAGGTCTCTATTTCTATGATCATCAGGTGACGGACATCGCAGCACAACTGAAGCCCTCGAGCCGCGGCGAGCTCGAGATCACGGATGTGAACCGGGCTTATCTTGAGATGGGTTCGCTTCGCGTCGAGAAACTGGGACGTGGCTACGCCTGGCTCGATACCGGCACGCCGGACTCGCTGTGCGACGCCGCCGATTTCGTTCGAGCCCTCGAAAAGCGGCAAGGCCTCCGCATTGCCTGCCCCGAGGAGATCGCATTCCGCATGGGCTTCATCGGACGTGAGGAGCTGAGGGAGCTGGCGAGATCGCTGGGTAAGTCGGCGTATGGAGAGTATTTGGAAAAGATTTCCCGGGACCCCCGGGAGCCCTCCTTTGCAGCGTAATGTTCGATCGGCGTTATTGGTGCGCAAATGGAATTCTTATCGAAAAGCAGCTTTTGGGCACCCGACTACCTCGTCGAATCTGCTTGACATGAACATGCACCGTTTGCATTCTGGTTGACCGAGATGCATCGGCCGAGCACATTTGTCGAACTTGGCACCCACCATGGCTTCTCTTATTGTTGCTTCTGTCAGGCAATCGAACGCCTCGGACTAGAGACCAAAGCCTTCGCCGTTGATACGTGGACGGGGGATGAACACGCCGGTTTCTACGGTCAGGAGGTCTTCCAACGACTGAGAGAGTACCACAGCCGGTACAGTGCATTCTCACGACTCGTCCGGTGTTCCTTTGACGAGGCGCTATCTCACTTCCCCGATGCATCCATTGACCTGCTCCATATAGACGGTCGACATTTCTACGAGGACGTGAAGCACGATTTTGCATCTTGGACCAGGAAACTTTCGAGTCGCGCAATTGTTCTCTTTCATGACACGAACGTTCGTGAAAGGGGCTTCGGGGTCTTCCAGTTCTGGCAGGAGGTAAGCTCGAATTATAGAGCCTTCGAGTTCCTCCATGGGCACGGCCTCGGTGTGTTGGCGTTTGGACCACATCAAAGGCCTGAGTTGAATGCCTTCTTTGACGCCGTAGTCGACCCGCAACGTGCGCTTGAAGTAAGAACAACCTACAGCTGCTTGGGGGCAGCGGTAGCGCGCGAATGGCAACTTACGCAAGCCAGGAACCGCATAACCGCCCAAAGCGCTCAGCTAGCTGAGGTACAGGGTAATATCACCGCCTTGGAAAAGAGAATCGCAGATAAGGATCAACAAATAACTATTTCTCGACAACAGCTGCGGAGGCTCAAGGCAAGATCGCCGCCTTGGAAAAGAAAATCGCAGACCAGGACCAAAAAATAGCTACCTTTCAGCAAGAGCTTGCTCAGATCATGTCATCGCTGTCGTGGCGTTTAACTGCGCTTTTTCGCAAACTTCATCGATCCATCCAACGCTTGCGCATATCACCCCCCGCCGTGAGAATCGCGGCGGCCCTCCGGCACCCAACGAATTCCCGCAAACGCAAAATTTACCGCGCCAGGTACAGCTTTCCGATTCCAACAGCTGCGCTGCCCATTCGCCCGTCTGTCTCGCGATCCGCGACCAATCTGCAGGCTCTAGTCCGCCACCCATTCTCTCGCCCCCTCCGCAGGGCGTATCGGCAGCGGCTCCGAATCACGACCAATCCACAGTGGCACTCCGGCTGCCTCATCAGCTCCTCGCTGCCAACGGTGTCGGCAATTGTCCCAAACTACAATCACGCGCGCTTTCTGCGGGAACGCCTCGCCTCAATCCTTGAGCAGCGGTTGCCGGTTTCTGAAATCATTATCCTAGATGATGCATCTACAGATGATAGTCGTGACGTCATAGCCAGTAGTGCTGCCAATATTCGGTTGCCAGTCAAGACGGTCTTCAACGACACAAATTCTAATAACGTTTTTCGGCAATGGGCGAAAGGTATATCCCTGGCCCAAGGCGACTTGGTTTGGATATGTGAAAGCGACGACACCTGCGATCCTGGTTTTCTGGAAACCTTAGTTCCTTATTTAAGAGATCAAAGCGTGTTGCTGGCTTTTGGTTGGATTGACTTTATTAACGAGGACGGCTGCCTGCTTCCGGGTATGCGGGATTACATGGAGGGCGCCGCGCCCGACTACTGGCACGCGCCGCGGGTCGAAAGCGCGTATACTTGGTTTCGAGGTCCGTTCGGGATCCGGAACATCATTCCAAATGTCGGCGGCTGCATTTTTCGGCGACAACAGATCGATGCGAACTTCCTGACAGACCTGACTTCCTATAGGGTCTGTGGAGATTGGTACTTTTACAGCCGGATTGCACGTGGAGGGCGAATAGCCTATGATCCCAAGGCTCGGGCGTATTTCCGACAGCATCAATCGAATACTTCCGTTTCAAGCTTTAAGACCGAATCTTTTTACAAAGAGCACATTCGAATCGCACAGGCGCTACGATGCCATTATGGTACCGGCCCTGAGACCATACGCAAGATGCTCGAACATGTAGAGCAACACTGCCGAATGAATTTGGGCGATACTGCCGCCCGCGAACTTGCTGGCCGCACTGCATTTGAAGATACCCTTACAAAGAAACGGACCTCGAAACATATTTTAATCGCCATACACGGTTTCCAAACTGGCGGTGGTGAATTGTTTCCTATTCATTTGGCCAACGAACTGTCGCGTCGTGGTTACGACGTATCTGTGTTAATTATGGTTAGCGAACCGGTCAACGAAAGCATCCGCCAACTCCTGCGAGCGGAAATTCCCGTCTACACCAAGGCGTTTGTAGAAGGACTCGGCATCGAGACGTTTTTCAATGAGTTTGGCGTTGACATCATACACACGCACAACGTCGATATAGATAAGTGGCTTTATTATAGGTCCCAAGTAGTTCCCCTGCCTTACGTCGTTACCCACCATGGATCATATGAATGCGAAGCAATAGACGCGGATTTTACGACCTGGCTAATCGCAAACGTCAATCACTGGATATACATCGCCGACAAGAACCTCGCCTTTCTGAGGGGCTTCCCCCGAGATAATAGCACCTTTACAAAGCTTCCCAATGCCCTCCCGCGTACCGAAGGAACCTTCCAATTTTCCCGGAAGGATCTCGGTATTGAGCCCAACGCCTTCGTGTTCGGCCTAGCCTCCCGGGCCATCCTCTCAAAGGGTTGGGATATCGCAATAAAGGCTCTGCGGTTGTTGCGCCAGGAGACTACCCGAAGCGTTCATCTCCTGCTTTGCGGCGACGGGAGAGATTTGGATTCGCTGAAAGCCGCATATGGTAAGGAGCCTAGCATCCAATTTCTCGGCTTTCAAAACAACATCCAAGCTTTTTATCGAATATGTGACTGCTGCGTTCTGCCCACAAGATTTGATGGAGAATCGTATCCCTTAACTATCATCGAAGCCATATTGGCGGGGATTCCGACGATCGCCACCGACATCGGTGAAATTAGATCCATTCTCGGCATTGATCGTGAGCCGATGGGCATTGTTGTGCCGCCCAACGACAATGATGCGGCCTTCACAGAAAGCGTGAGACAGGCGATGATGTGCATGCTTAACGATGTTCTGTACGAACAACTCCGGTCTTCCGTGAAAAAACATCAGAACTTGTTCTCGATGGACAAGCTCGTGAGTGATTACATTAAAATCTATGACCAAGTCACTTCCTAAGCACGCGAGGAACAAATGTACAGAAAACCATATGTAGTAGGCGTCGACCAAACTCTTGCGCAAGCGGTAGTAGGCAAGCCAGATCAACTGATTCAGTCTGTTGGGCGTAACACCGGAAACATTATCTTTTCTGAGGCGCTGTACAACTGCGTGGAAAACGCAACCCGCGGTAACTTCCAGTTTACGCTGGACGATCTTGAAGGGCACGATTGCATAATATTAGCTGCAGCGAATTGGCTTAACCCGTATGAGGATTTTGGGCCACTCCTTGAGAGACTGGAGAAAACTAAGGTTCCTATCTTTATCATCGGCCTTGGCGCGCAGGCGAAGTCAACCGCTGCTATCCCAGAATTAAAGCCCAACACACGCCGTTTAGTTGAGATAATCGCCGAAAGATCACCTTATTTGTCTGTAAGGGGGCAATTTTCTGCAGAGGTACTCGAACATTATGGCATTACGAACGTCATGGTGACCGGATGCCCATCTCTTCTATTGTGTGGGGATAGGGGACCGCGAATTCGCGCGTTACGCAAAAAGAACCCCAGAAACTGCGTTATATCATCTACCCGGCACCTGATGAACGGAGCAGATCCGTTCCAATTGTATTTGTACCGACAGGCTTTCAAAAAAGATTATTATATTGCTCTTCAATCCGAGCTTGCGGACTATCTAATGATGAGCGATGAATGTAAGCTGAATGAGGAGAATATTCGGACGTTGATGGACGCTTATGGCGCGACCGATCGTGAAGCTCTCAAATCTTATCTCAAAAGGAAAGGCGTGCTATTTTCTTCATTAAGAGAATGGCTCCTTTTTTTGTCGAAGATGGAGTTTTGTCTTGGAACTCGCGTCCATGGAACTATCGCCTCGTTATTAGCGGGCACGCCGGCCACCCTCATTACCCACGACGAAAGAACACGGGAACTGGCGCGATCTATGAACATACCACATTTGGATATGAAGCAAGTTAATACTGATTGCGATTTGACTATAGCAGATTTTTACAGCAAAGAGAAAATGTCGCGTTTCGTCAACGGCTATAAAACGTATAGGGAAAATTTTAGAACGTTTTTTAAGCTCAACGGATTATCTTTAGTGGATCCCAAACCAAGTCTCAGTTACAAACTCAAAGCCTCCGCGAGGGCCATGTTGACCCGTTTTGCGCGGTGGTGAACCCTTAGGCGAAACATTCAGCCGTATCCCGCAACCGCGGCGCGCGCCTATCCTTCTCGGACAGCACCGCGCTGCCCGGCTTGACCGGCCAGGGCAATGCAAGATCAGGATCATCCCACGCGATGCTGCGGTCGAGCTCCGGCGCATAGAATTCGGTCACCTTATAGGCGACCTCCGTATTCGGCTCCAGCGTGCAGAACCCGTGGGCGAAGCCGACCGGCACGTAGAGTTGGAAGCCGTTGGCGGCAGAGAGCTCGACAGCCACATGCTGACCGTAGGTGGGCGAGGAGCGGCGGATATCGACCGCGATGTCGAGAATCGCGCCGCGCACAACCCGCACGAGCTTCGCTTGCGCGCACGGTGGTAGCTGGAAGTGAAGGCCGCGGATGGTGCCCTTTGCCGCCGAAAAGGAGTAATTGTCCTGGACGAAACGGTCAGGGATACCGATCGCAGCAAAATCCCGCGCGTTGTATGTCTCGACAAAGAAACCGCGGTCGTCGCCAAACCGCCGGTTGCTGACCAGTAATGGCCCATCTATTGCCAATCGCCGTGCGGAGTGGTTGCCGCTTTCAACGGCATCGAACTGTTGGATCTGTTCGGTCTCGTTCATCTGGGACTCTGCTCTTTTTCGGTCTTGCCCTAACTGCTTACCTGCCAAGAGGCAACCCTGTGTACGCTAGCGTTTGTGATACTTCCGGCCTTGGCCACCGCCCCACCCCCACTCTACAATCAGGTTTGCATATCAGATAATATTCCTTGCTGTCGACGCGCCGAACGGGGAACGGTGATTGTGAAACAGACACTCGGTATAGTTGTTGTCACCTTCAATAGCGCTGCAGTGATTGACGGCGCATTGCGAAGCATAGATGAAGTCGTCGACTGCATTGTCGTTGATAACGGTAGCTCAGACGAGACTGTGGCCCGCGCCGCAGTGCATGGTGCGCAGATCATCCGTCTCGATACGAACGTTGGGTTTGGTACAGCCTGCAACATTGGCGCAAGGGCTCTCAGCGCTCCCTTCGTGCTCTTCTTGAATCCCGATGCGCGTCTACGCCGGGGCGCGCTCCGCCGCCTCGTTGACGCGGCCATAGAACATCCGAAATGGGCTGCAGTGAATCCGCGGCTCTTAACGAGCCGAGGCGACCATTGGCATCGTCAGAAATCATGCCTCCTCACTTCTGACCCAATGACCGGCTGAAAAGACCGCCGAGCGGGTGCCAGGACATATTCTTGCGGCCGTGTTGGGCGGAGTCTCCGAGACGCGGTGAGACAGAGTGAGACGTGCTGAGGCGCGCCGCTTGAGCTTGAGACGTGTTGAGCCGCTGCGGGTCCTTCCCCATCGAGGTCGACGCCGCGGGGGTCCGCTGATCCCGGCGTTTGAGAATTTTCGGGACTTTTTTCGGAAATTTCCAGGGCTAAGCTCTGTAGCCCAGGACTGCCAAGAATGCCAGGTTTCTGCCAGGTTTACTGCCAAGTTTTTCCAAGCGTAAGTGATTGATTCTCTTAAGAATCCCCCCCCTCCTCCTAAAACTTGGCAGTGATTCCGGGGGTATACCCTCTGATGCGCCTGTTCGTAGGACTCCGCCCTTCGTGGGGTCTCAAAGGATACCCCCTCTGACAAGTTGCCAAGTTTCGGGGTGATATCGGCTAACCTATTGAAGCGTCGAAGTTCTTCGCTCTCAAAACCTGTCAGAAACTTGGCAGTATCCCGTCATAACCTGTCATTGCGATCACAGAGTAACAAAAAACCCCGCCGAAGCGGGGCTGTGTCTATGATTTGAGACCAGTTCGGATCAGATCGTATCCAGTTCTGGAATTCGTTTCATCAGCTCATCTCCAGGGATATATTTTCTGATCTGTCGCGCCGGTCGCAGATAGTTCGAGTCCACGAGGATTGCAAAAGCTTGTTCGGAGAAGGGGCGAACCATCCAGTATCGATCGAAATTTGCTGCGTTGAGAAGTCTAGTGCCTTCATCGCACCACGTTTCCCATCCGCGAGAGGCGATCATGTCTAGGATGAACTGTGCTGCCTTGTAAGAGCACAAGCACTCTTCATCGATGTCTTCAACACTCTTGACCCTGAGAGGTCCGCCTCGCCGCTCTCTCCTGTAAAACCACTCCTTCTCCGCGTCGTTCAACGAATCCCAGGTAATTCGCTTCAACTTTTTACGCAGACCTTCTGATATAGCCATCACTCTGTCTCCCTTACTGCGAAGTACCTCCACGTCTTAGGACCCCGTTTGCCTTTCGTGAGTGTCTTGACGACGTGGAAATCCGTTTCGAGCCGCGACAGCACTTCGTCGCGATCTCGGCGATTGAAGTTGCGGAATTCCGTGTTGTTGCGCTGGAAATCGCGCTCAGTCATACCTTCGGCCTTTGCCTCAAGGAGCTTCTGGTACAGTTCCTCGGCTACCTCGGCGTGTTTCGTCCGCCCAAGGTGCTTCTTGAAAATCTCGCCCATCTCGAAGGCATAATGGAGCACGTAGTCGCGCGCCCATTCGACGTGCTTGCGCTTGACGCAATCGCTTTCGCAGCTCAGCGCCACAATCAACGCCACGCGCATGATGAGTTCTTTCGTGCGCTTGAATAGGTTCTGGAGGCCGAATTGTTTCAGCTCTTTCGAGCGCTCAAGTAGATCCGCCTCGATCTCGCGCAACAGCTTGTGGCTTGCCTCGGTAAACGGCACAAACACCGGCTCCGGCGCGCTTGAGGCGTAGTCGATGGTGTCAAAGTCCTCATCATTTGCCGATGCGTAACTCATCTTCTGAATCCACTCGATAAGCTCCGTTGGCACCGGATGGTTCTTATCGATGCCTGTGCGGCTCATCTGCTCATCTACCGGCGTCTGGGCGATCAGAAAGCGGTTCAAGAAACCGTCGTTTACGTCGGTCATGCCGAGAGAGCTGTAGAAGTGAGTAGGTGCGCTCATCGCCATGAGTGAAAGAGCTGGTCTCTCAATCAGCGATTGCCGCATCTCCTCCATTTGCTGTTTGCTCATCCCGCGCGTGCTGTAGGACTTGTGCGCCACAACGCCGTCGAGCGAGCCGAACAAGGTCATCAGGAACGTTTGAGCCCCTTCATAGAGCGCGTTCCCCGACTTCCGGTTTGCGCTCAGATAGCGCCCAAGCTCGTCAATGATGGCGATATGGCGCGGTCGGTACAGCAGCTCGCCGGAAATTGCCGCTTCGCTGGTGTACTCGCGAGGTCCGACGAACTCGAAACGGTCGGCATCCTTGAGTACCTTCATGATGACGCGGCGCGCGTGCTCCTTACCGCATCCGCTTTCGCCGACGCAGACCAAATAGAGCGAAGTGTAGTTGTCCTCATCGGTCGTATAGTTCCGACCGACGACAACCGAGCCGATGGCGAGCGCCGTTTGAACTGCGAACTGTGGCTGTGGCATCCGCGCCGTCGCGTTGAAGTAATTGACGGCGTGTTGCAGCTTGCCAGGGATGCTCAGCAGATGCTTCGGGATCTTCGCGAAGGGATCGGCATCTTTTGCGGACGTGCTCTTTGTCTCGGGGACATCGCCGATCAGCTCGTCTTCCGCGTCGATCTCCTCGAACCAGCGAACCACGTCGTCGTAATTGACGCTGTTCTGGCGCGCTCTGAAATCTTTAATCAGTGACCGGAGCGTGCGCGGGTTCGGATGATTCCGCTTGAAGCTCCGCCAGTCGGTGAGGTTTCGCTTCCGATTGTACTTCCCCGGTTGCCGCTTCGACCATTCGTCGAAAAGCGGCCATCCCTTCTCTGGCCCGAGCTGATGGTGAAGGGCCATTCCGACCTTGAGCCAATCGTCGCGAGACTCGGCCAAGTCCACCAGCTCGTCGAGCATGTCGCGGATCTCATCTTCGTCAACGTCCTCGACGGGCTCTTTCGTCTCGGGATCGCGATCGTCCTCAATGTCGTCCGTCCCGAAAACATCCTCGATGTGCTCGGCGTCGATCAGCGGAATCCCGAAATCCCAATCGGGCTCGGTGAGCCAGCGGTAGGTGCCGCCCGAGGGATGCTTGGACGGCGGCAAGGCAACCTGTTTGCCGGTGCCGAACAGCTCGATTTCCCACCGGGGACACTTCTTACCATTGACGATGACCGTTTCCTTACTCCGGGCGAGCTTCCGTGAGCGGAATGGCTTCTGCGTTGAAAAGTGGACGTGCAGCGACTTGCCGCCCGAGCCCGATTGCACGGTCGGAAAGCGTTTCCAGTTGATCCCGACGAACAGTTCCCTGAGCTTTTCCGCAGCCTCCTCAAACGCTCCCTCGGGATCATCGGGGTCGCGAATGTCAATGTCGAAGGTGTGCAGATAGTGTCCGTCCCTGAGCTTAGACGGCTCGCCGAGGCGCACGCCGATGTTGAAGCCTGACTCCCACCAGCGTCTAACCTGGCTGTAGCTCGGGACCGGCGCGCTGGTCCAATCGGGATCAACCGGAGCTTTGGAGCGTTTGCGAAGCTTCACGCAAGCGAAGCCCTCTCGGACTCCGCGCTTTAGCTCATCCAACATAGCGGGGGTTCCCCCTTGTTATTGGCTTAGGTCCGATCTGTCGTCAGGGAAGATCAACGAAGGAGAACAGCATCTCTCGCGTGAGTGTAGAGCCTGGGAGATTGACGAGCTTGTTGACCTAGTTTGAGGGAATGCGACCGCGGATCGGCCGCCAGCCAATCGGCCGTCGTGAAAACCCAAGCGAGAGAGAGAGCGACTTTTCCGCAACTCACGATGCCCTCCTTCTTCTGGAGATTCGGCAAGCGCCTCGTAAGCAGGTCGCCTGATGAACCTCCTTGCACAACCTCAACCAAGCAATCACCGAGGGCTCTTATAGATTGACACGTTTCTCGTGCCAATACCCTTTTTAAGGGCAATGCCATTATGCTTAATCTCTCCCCATGTTCACTATGAAAGCCGTCAAGGCGGATGAACCAAGTGTTCGCAAGAAAGCGCATGCCCATTCCCAATGGCGCCCAAGTGTTAGGCCGATTTGCGAATGGAGGGCCGACTTGAAGCGAAATTTCACCCAATGTCTCGATAGCCGGCCGAACGTTCAACTCTAACCCATATGTCACGTTGCAGTTGACACAACACCCTCTTCTAGGCAATACTCGATGTTGCTGGTTTTCTACAGAGGTCGGCATGAGATACAAGGAGGATGCACCCCACGCGGCGTTTGCGAAGCGCCTCAATCAAGTCTTTGACGAAAGTCGTCTCTTGCCGGGTTTCAACCAAGGTCGGTACACGTGGATTAGAGACCAGCTTGCAATGAAGTACGGCGTGGAAGTTACCCGCGAGACGGTTCGGAAGTGGGTCAGCGGTGAGACGGTTCCCCGCAACGAGAAGCTCCGCGCACTTGCAAAACTGTTCGATGTCGATGAGGGTTGGCTAGCCTTTGGTGTCCGGTCGGACGTGGACCTTCGACAACAACCGGATAGGATCCTGGCCGATAGCGGCGCGGTCAGCCTCGTTGCCGGTCTCATACAGATGGCGGGCGGAACGTGCGCCCTGCCCGAGCCTGGGGACAACAAGAACGAGTTCGTTGACCTCTACGCCATCATCGGGCGTCGGCAGCGCATGATCGCCGTCAGGCTCGGGGATGAGGTCGCGACCGGCAAGTACAGATTCTCGGTCCCGAATGAATTCGAGCAGTGCGTGAACGTCGGGGTCGTCAGGACCGACTTCGCGTGCTTCGACCTACTCCTCCTCTCTCACACTCAGATCAAGAGCTACGGCGACCGCCGCGGCCCCCATGTCGATGTTACAGCGACAAAGCGTGAGAAGGGTTGGATGATCGGTCGTTCGCCCGTCCTCAAGATCACCGATTTCAACGCCGACCTATCGCGGGAAGGATGACCTTCCCGCGCTGTTGGTATTCTTGTTGGTATCACCCTGCGGATACTTGAAAAAATATCAGAGTTTCCAAGATGTTAGACCTAAGAACCGAATCCTACCCGCGGAGCCATTTCTGCTTCAGAGCATTTCAGCCCATTCCAAATCGAGCCAACCCAGCTTTCGGGCACCCTGTCTCGGGACGTCTCAGCTCGTTTCCCGAGCGCAGCAATATGTTGGTTTCGGTAGCTAATATCGGGGGGCAGTGAGATGGCCCCCACGGATCTCAGGTTCCAACAGCACGCCCAACATCCAGCTCCACGAGCTTAGCAACGCCAGCGGCTGTACCTGCAGGTACAGCCAATAGCACGAAGGTTTAGAGGCTGGCTTACCGTTTCTTGGGCGAGCAAAAGAGGTTGGCCATCGGGTCCGTTGAGGACACTCGATCCATTATCAGGACCAGCGCGATTAGCACCGAACTCAAACAAAGTACGGCGAGAAAGCCTTGACGGGGGGCAGACAAACTGATGGCGCCGCCCAAGACCGATCCCAGGGCATACCCGACCTCAAAACTTGTGTTGAGTACGCCGGAGGCTGATCCAATTTCGCGATGCTCAACGTGCTCAAGGGTGCGATAGTTGATCGTCGGCTGAACAAAACCCATGCCGATTCCCGTCAGAACGACACTGGGTACAACGGCCCAGACGGACGTTTGCGCGTCGATCGATAAGGCTACGAAAGCCAGCGAAGCATATGCCGCCAAGAGCAGGATGCCCCCGATAGCTATCAGGCGATGACCGACGCGCGCAGTGAGTCGCCCGACTGTCGTTGATGTCAGGGAAAACGCCAGCGCTAGGGGCCCGAAGAGCAGACCTGAGACAAGGGCGGAGTGACCGAGACCCAGCTGCACGAAAATTGGGAGCGCAACAAACAGTGCGGCATTGTTAGCATAGAACAGCAGTGCCAACGCGTTTCCGATTGCGAAACTGGACTTTGAGAACAGCGATAACTCTACGAGCGGAGTTTTGCCCGACCGCATACGCCGGCGCAGCCAGTAGACGAAAGCCGCAGCCACAAAAGGAAACGCCCCAAGACAGGCCAATGCCCATATTGGCCACCCCTGGTCAATGCCGAGCGTAAGGGGCGCTGTCAGAGTTGCCAAAGCGAAGGTCAGCAGCAAAACGCCAATGGTATCCAGCGCCTGCCGATCAGCTCCGGGGAGTTTGCTTTCTGCCACCCAGACTTGCGCTGCCGCGAATGCGATCACACCAACGGGAACGTTGATGAGAAAGATCGTGCGCCATCCAAGTCCGAAAATATCCGTAGTGATCAGAAGGCCGCCCACGATCTGTGCAGTCGTGGCAGCAAGACCGGAAACAAACGCAAATGCGCCGAAGGCTCTTCCGCGCTCTTCCTCTTGGAAATTGGTTTGAATGATCGAAAAGACCTGCGGCATCATGAGCCCTGCTGCTATCCCGAGCAGAGCGCGGGCGAAGATGAGTACCACCGGATTGGGCGAGAGACTGGCAGCCAGCGACGCCACTGTAAAAAGAGCGAGGCCTAGGCTGAAAATCCTCCGACGTCCAAAAAGGTCGCCAAGACGCCCACCGGTAATCAGCACCAAACCGAATGCAAAATTATACGCTGCAAGGATCAGTTGCATGTCGCCGGTGGTAGCCCTGAGATCCGTGCGGATCGCCGGACCCGCCACCGCAGTGATGAAGACGTCCATGATACCCATGAAGGCGGACGAAAGAACGATCCAGAGGCCCACCCATGGATTTGGGCGGCGCAAAGCCGCCCGGTCACTATTGGCAAGTGCCATATGCTTATCGCGTTCGACTATAGTTTGGTATTTCGCGAGGTCTGGGGGCTATTCGGCGTCTACCGACAATGACTTCGTCGGATGGATCGCCCGCATGCTGATTGCAAGACGGTTCAAAGCGTTGATATTGGCAGCCGCAATCGTCAGGTTTACGATTTCTTTTTCCGAAAAGTGACGACGCACCTCAGCAAATACCTCATCCGGCACGTGGGTTTCAGAAACGAGTGTCACGGCCTCCGTCCAAGCAAGAGCAGCGCGCTCGCGTTCGCTGAAAAGTGGCGACTCCCGCCAGGCGTTGAGAAGGTAGATGCGTTCTTCGCTCTCGCCCCGCCCGCGAGCCTCGTGCGAATGCAAATAGATGCAATAGGCACACCCGTTGATCTGGGATGCGCGGATGTTGATGAGATCAATAAGGCTCGGCGCAATTCCGCTGTGTCGAACGTAAGAGTCCAGCGTCAACAGCGCCTTGAGGCCTTCTGGAACAAGCTGGCGGTAGTCAATTCTGGTCATGCCGCCTCCGTCTCATGATCAGGTCACTGCCCCAAAGACGGAGTAGACGTTGCGTTTGTGACAGGCGCTTGCAACGAAACCAAACAACTCCCGCGGCGCCCAAGCACCAGCATGTTTTTTTTTGACCGGCCTGTCACACCAGCCGATCTCGATCGTCTATCAAGCGATATGCTGAGTTGCTCCAATGTCGACCGCAATCGCTGAACTCGAAGACTTACGGCCACGCCTGTTCAGGCTCGCCTATCGCATGCTGGGCTCACGCCAGGAGGCGGAGGATGCGGTGCAGGAGGCCTTCTTACGCTGGCACAGGTCTGACACGGCGAAGGTCCGTTCGCCCGAAGCCTGGCTGGTCACGGCTCTGTCGCGCATCTGCATCGATCGTCTGCGCGTCCTTTCGGCCGAGCGTGAAGCCTACATCGGCCCGTGGCTGCCTGAGCCGCTGGTCGAAGACGCGCCACCACCCGACCATGCACTTGATCTTGCCTCCGACGTTTCGATGGCCCTTTTCGTCGTGTTGGAGCGGCTTGCCCCCGAGGAGCGCGCGGCTTTCCTCATGCATGACGTGTTCGACTGTGGCTATTCCGAAATCGCCTCAGCACTCGGCAAGAGCGAGGCGGCTTGTCGGCAGCTCGTACACAGAGCGCGCGAGCGCGTACGTCGCGAAAGGCCGCGCTTCAAGGTTTCCGAAGCGTCACATCGGCGCCTCGTCGAAGCTTACGTAAAAGCCATTCAGGAGCGTGATGCCCAGCGCATCGCTGCCCTGTTGGCTCCCGATGCCGTATTCGTCAGTGACGGAGGTGGGAAAACGTGGGCCGCTCTGCGGCCAGTTTTGGGGCGAGAGCGTATTGCTCGTATGGAGGTTGGCGTCCTCCGTAAACTACCTGGCCGATTTAACATCCGCCTTACGTCCGTGAACAGCCGCGCGGGAGCGGTAAGCCTCCTCGATGGTCAGGTATTTTCGGTGACCTCCTTCGAAACGGACGGGCAATGCATCTTGTCGGTGATGCGTATTCTCAATCCCGAGAAGCTCAGACATCTGCCGTTTGCTCCCTCGAGAGAGGATTAGAAATGGTCTGATGCGCCGCGACCTGTCAATGGTAGACCGCTTCGCGCGACTAGGCCAATGATCCTCTCGAATCATACTCCGCAGCTAAGTTTGTGGTGAGATCGGATTGGGTTGGTGAAGCAGGCTGCCAGTATCCCGTGTCATCAAGTTCGAGCAGGTTGAGCGCTTGTTGATTGATGCCGTTATGCTCCAACCTGCTCTTCTGGTTAGCCTAGGTAGGAAATGCTGACCGCCCCGGAACCTTCACTCGGATCCGATAGAGCGATGTCGACGCGGGTCACCGCCGTCTGGAGCTGGCGGCATCATCGCAGGTGGTTGAGAAAAGAAGTCAAAAAAAGGGGAAGTGGAAAGTAACTGTCTAGGTTGACGCGGTCCCCAACAAGAAGCCGTTTCCAGAGGAGCGGCCGTTTTTTATCTGAAAGACATGCGCTCATTCGAACGAAAAAATCAATGATACGGCTGGGATCAGCCGGACGACAATTTTTCTTTGTCGATCTCGCTTAGATGGCATTGCCCGAGAGGCATTTTCGATCGACCCGTTATCGGAACCCCCCACCCAACCAGCTGTTAACCCTCCAAGTGAACATTCATCTGGAGAACAGCTGTGAAGCTCAAATTGTTGACGCACGTCGCTGCGGCGGCGCTGTTGGTAAGTACGGCAGCACTTGCTCAGACGGGCGGTGGCGCTGGAAGTAGCGGAGGCACCGGCGGGACGGGAGACGCACCGTCTCAAGGCGGCCAATCCATTCAGAAAATGCCTGGCGGCGGAGGAATGGATCAGCCGGGTAGTGGCGGGCGGCAGCTCGAAAAGGGTCCAAGAGGTGGTGCTGGTGGCGTTCCGGAACCGCGAGCCGGTCAGGGTACCGAAAAACAACCTGGCACCACCGGCTCTACGAAGCAAAAGGATCAGCTGCAGCGCGGCGAGAAGCAACGCGGCACTGACACCAAAGCCCGAGAAGGCAAGGAAAGGGATGGAAAGGGCCAGGCACGTGATGCTACCCGCGGCGAAGGTAAGAAAGGCGCTGGCGGCGCTGGAATGCGGCCCGATCTTTCGCAGGAGCAGCGGAGCACGATAAGACAGCGCCTCAGCGGAGGCCCGCGAGTCAACAACTTGAACGTCGAGATCTCCGTTGGCACGCGTCTGCCGCGTGAAGTCCAACTTCGGCCACTGCCTGCCGCTGTCATCGAGATCGTGCCGCAATATCGCGGTTACGCTTATGTGTTGGTTGGCAGTCAGATCGTTATCGTCGACCCGGACACACTGGAAATCATCGCGGTCTTGGCAGCCTAGCGAGCGTAGGTTTCTTCTAGGATTGAAGGACAGTTAGAAAAAGGCGGCCGCCGCCAATCAATTGCATAGGCGGCCGCTATTTCGTTCAGCAAGCATATTTTCATCGAGGCCAAGCCCTCCCTGCTTCGCTGTTTCCAACCGGCGAATCGATCGCCATATCTCCTGTCGGCTTTGCTTGAATTCGCCGCTCTTGTTTGTCAGCCCAGGAGAAATTCGCGATGGTCCCTCTCTCGATCCTTGACCTCGTCCGTATCACCGAGGAGACCGATGCGCGCGGCGCGCTTCTCAATGCGAGGGATCTCGCGCGCCATGCCGAAAAGTGGGGATACAAACGTTTTTGGGTGGCGGAGCACCACAACATTCCGAGTATCGCCAGCTCGGCCACATCGGTGGTGATCGCTCATATCGCGGCTGGAACGGAAAAAATTCGTGTCGGCGCGGGCGGCATCATGCTGCCGAATCATTCGCCTCTGGTCATCGCCGAGCAGTTCGGCACACTGGAGTTACTGTTCCCGGGGCGCATTGATCTCGGTCTCGGCCGGGCCCCCGGAACGGATCAGCTCACGCTGCGCGCGCTCCGCCGTTCACCTCTCGCAGCCGACAACTTCCCGCAGGACGTTGTGGAGTTGCAGGCCCTCCTCGCGCCGGCGCAACCCGGGCAGCTCATTCGCGCTATACCGGGAGAAGGCACGAAAGTGCCGCTATGGATTCTGGGCTCAAGCACATTCGGCGCCATGCTCGCTGCAGAGCTTGGCCTGCCTTATGCCTTTGCCTCGCACTTCGCACCCCAACAGCTCATGACGGCGCTCGAAATCTATCGCAGCCGGTTCAAGCCGTCCGAGCAGCTCGACCGCCCCTACGCCATGGTGGGCGTCAACATCATTGCCGCGGAAACGGATGCAGAAGCTCGGCGCCTAGCTACCACACAGCAAATGTCGTTTACGCAATTGGTCCGAGGCACCCGCACTGTGAGCCGTCCGCCAATCGATGATATTGAAACATTCTGGACGCCGGCGGAGAAGACACAAGTCATGCAGATGCTCGCCCGCTCAATCATCGGCTCGCCAAGCACCGTCCGTGCGGGCATGGAAGCCTTGATCGCTGAGACGGGCGCTGACGAGCTGATCATCGTTTCCGATGTTTACGATCACCAGGCTCGTCTGAGATCGTTCGAGCTGATCGCCGAGGTTGCAAATCAGGGCTAAAACGGCGGCTTTGTTACGCCGCCGCCTGCATTTCCGCTGCTCGCGCGCTCTCCATGATAGCTGCGACGCCCATGCCGCCTGCCGTGCAAACGGAGATCAGCCCGCGTCCGCCATGCTCGTAGAGCAGCTTTGCGAGATTGGCCATGATGCGCGCACCTGTGGCCGCGAATGGATGGCCATAGGCAATCGAGGAGCCCTTCACGTTCAGCTTCGAGCGATCGATCGATCCGAGCGGCTGATCCTTGCCGAGCACACGGCGGCAATATTCGGGATCTTCCCACGCCTTCAGCGTGGCGAGCACCTGGGCCGCGAAGGCTTCGTGGATCTCGTAGAAATCGAAATCCTGCAGCTTGAGGCCGGTCCGGTCGAGCAGCTTAGACACCGCGATGGTCGGCGCCATCAGCAGGCCTTCGCCTTCGACGAAATTGTTCGCCGCCGTCTGATAGGCCGTCAGCCAGGCTTGCACCGGTATTCCTCGCGAGGCCGCCCATTCCTCAGAGGCCAATAAGACAGCAGCGGCGCCGTCAGTCAGCGGCGTCGAATTGGCAGCTGTCAGAGTTCCGCGTCCGGACTTGTCGAAGACGGTGCGTAGCGTCGCCAGCTTATCGAGATCGATGTCCTCGCGGATGTTGTTGTCGCGAAACACACCCGCGAACGGCACCACGAGATCGTCCATGTAACCGGAAGCGTAAGCCTCGGCCGCCTTCTTGTGGCTCTCATAGG
>Ga0310822_100301_pt1 | contig 27311 bp, 29 predicted proteins | sample P4_ome_2_FD_201313 | JGI IMG/M metagenome (GOLD analysis project Ga0310822, IMG submission 201313) | Sorghum-adapted microbial communities from Joint BioEnergy Institute, Emeryville, California, United States - P4_Day56_Rep2 | ecosystem: Engineered > Bioreactor > SSF (Solid state fermentation) >... | reverse complement strand
CAAACGATTCTTCCTTTCCGCAAAATAAAAGTTAAATATACTATACTATACGTATGCATGATATGAAAAATCAAACAGTTACTCGAGAGGAGGATACCCTGTTATGACGAGCGAACCGGTGCTTGAGCTGCACCATGTCTTTAAATCGTACCATACACCCCACTACCGCTCCACACCACTCAAAGACGTAAGCGTAACAATAGCCAAAGGAGCGTTTATTACCATTACCGGCCCGTCCGGTACAGGAAAAAGTACGTTGTTCCGTCTGCTGACCCGTCTTGAGGAGCCTGACGCAGGACGGATTGTTTATCTGGGCAAACCGCTTCTCGAATGGGATCCGCCCAGGTTGCGCCGCAAAGTCCACTATGTCTTTCAATCCCCTGTTCTCTTTCCGGGTACAGTGGCCGACAATCTATCGTATCCGGCCAGGCTTGCGGGAGATAGTATCACGGAAGAGTATATGAGCAGCCTGCTGCGCCGGGTGGCTCTTTCCGAAAAGTATCTGTCACGCGGTATCGGAGATCTGTCCGGCGGCGAAAAACAGCGCGTCAATATTGCACGCTCCCTATCCCTGGAGCCTGATATCCTTCTGCTTGATGAGCCGACATCGGCTCTCGATGAGAAGAGCACAAAACATATCGAGCAGGAAATCCGCGCCTATCATGAGGCAGGACATACCGTATTATGGATTACCCATTCGCCGGAACAAGCGAAACGCTTAGGGAACGTCACATGGCATTTGGAAGACGGATGTTTGGAGGTACTGGTTGCACCATGAGCATCGTTACCACACTCGCCACGACCGGCTTTGTCTTCATCGCCATGCTGCTCTCGCTGCGTCTCCGCCTCGGCCTGGAACGCGATATGTTCACTGGTACTATACGCGCTATGATCCAGTTGGTCGCAGTCGGATATGTTCTGGAATTTATTTTCACAAGCCGCCATCCGTTGTTTATCGGCTGCATGCTGCTTGTCATGGTATTCGTTGCCGCCCGCAGCTCCGCCAAGCGGGGCAGAGGCGTGCCGCATGTGTTTGCGCGCATCTTTTTTACCATTGCCGCTGTCACTGCGGTTACAATAGGGACCATGCTTGGACTGGATATGATTAAATGGGAACCGAAATCCATCATTCCCGTTAGCGGCATGGTCATCGGTAACTGTATGATCGTCTCATCCCTGCTGCTGAACCAGATGCGGGAGCGTTCCGCGTCTATGCGAGAAGAAATCCTTGTCGCGCTTTCGCTCGGCGCCACCAGCCGCCAGGCCAGTGAACGGTTGACCCGGGAAGCGATTCGCGCCGGTATGATACCGATTATCGACTCGATGAAAACGGTAGGACTTGTCCAGCTTCCGGGTATGATGACCGGACTTATTATTGCTGGTACCAGTCCGATCGAAGCTGTGCGCTACCAGTTGCTCATTATGTTTTCGTTTACGGCCGCCTCCGCTCTTACCAGCATCATTCTGGGATTTCTCGTCTATCCTACGCTGTTTACCCGTGCCCATCAGTACATAGGCTGGAAATGAGAAAAACGAGCACGGACGGCTCGTTTTTCTTTACTATTACGCATGAATCAACAGCTAGAGCTTTCACGGCATTTGCCCTTGGCGGCCGGATAGGCCTGGGGCGCCATAGCTTGTGCTCCATGTACAGGTGGTGCCGGTACTATCGGTCCGTAGCCATACGGCATACTATAACCTTTTTTCTGATAGTATTCATACATTTTCCTGTGGTAACAATAACGTTTATAATATCTCTTGTAGTATTTTTTACGGTGTGCATATTTGTGACACTTGTACTCGTAATATTTCATCTTCTCGATGTGATAGTGACATTTAACCACTTCTACGTCCATCGTCTGGACTTCACCCATTGGGTAAGGATAGTAATGCACGTGTAACGTCCTCCATTCATATTGAATTATTTATCAATCTGCTACACTGTATTCACCCATGAAACGATAAGACACGACACATGCCTAAAGGCGGGAAATTGGGTGCTTGCCTACATTTTAATAAAACGAGGTGAAACTATTTGCAAGGCAAAAAAACGAGCGAGTCACGCACGATTATGACGGACATTGTCCTCCCTCCGGATACGAACTACCATGGAACAATCTTTGGCGGGAATGTCATGGCTTATATTGATAAGGTCGCCAGCATCACCGCCATGCGACACTGCCGCAGGCAGGTAGTCACCGCATCAAGCGATAGCCTGGACTTTCTTTCGCCTATCCGTACCGGAGAAGCCATCTGCCTGGAAGGGTACGTGTCCTGGACTCACCATACTTCCATGGAGATTTATGTGAAAGTAGAAGCGGAAAATCTGCTGACCGGAGAACGGCGCCTGACTTCGCAAGCGTACCTAACGTTTGTGGCTCTCGATGACGACGGCAAACCCACAACGGTTCCTCCTGTTCTTCCCGAAACGGAAGAAGAACGCTGGAACTATAAAACTGCCGCAGAACGGTTTGAGATTCGCAACAAGCGCCGGAAACTTACCAAGCAACGCTTCAAAAAAGAAAAATAGCCGCGGGATTTCCCACGGCTACTTATGTATGAACTAAAGAATAAACAGTGCAATCATTGCTTCACGGCGTACAAGCTTAGATAGGGCTCTTCCTGCCCTCCAGTGTTGGTGCGATCGAAAATACGGAATCCATGCGAACGAAGGATATTCTGTATTTCCTGCTCTCCGTATAGCTGATTAAAAATGTTGTCTATCACTATCTCTCCTTCGCCAAGTCGATACGAAGAGAAAAAAACGCCGCCGGGCTTCAATACCCGGTACACTTCATCAAGCGCTTTATGCAAATCTTCTTTGGTTAAATATATCAGCGAGGCATTCGCCCATACACCGTCATACAGCTCATCACCGGTCGGAATATGACGGAAATCTCCTTGAATAAACTCGACATCCTGCACCTTCTGCTTGGCCTGCTCAAGCATCACCTCGCTGATATCCAACCCCTGCACATGCAAATCATAGCGCTTTAATCGGAGCGCGTCATGCCCTGCACCGCATCCGAGATCAAGCACACGATTCCCGCCCAGAAGCATCTGAAACCCGGAAATAAACTGCATGGTCAGCTCCCGATGACGCCACTTCATGCCCGCCTGATTCGCCAGTTTATCAAAAGAAGCACGATTGCGATCTACGTAATCCATTTTTTCACCTCCCGCCCCCTTTTTCTCATTCTAGCTAATTAAAAGACGGAATGCTACACGCTATGAAATTTTAAAGCGGTTGACATGTGCCTGCAACTCCTCCGCCATCTTTGCCAGCATTTCGGAGGCGGCATTAATCTCCTCCATCGTGGCGGTCTGCTCCTGGGAAGCCGCGGCAACCTCCTGCGTATCTGCCGCAGCGATGGAAGCCAGTCGGGAAATCTCGTCACCCTGGCGTACAATGCGCTCCGTTCCTTCGGAAATCGTCTCCGAAGATGCCGTAACGAGCTCAATCTGCTTATTCAAATCGGCGATAGCTTTTAGAATGTTAGAAAATGCCTGACCTGCTTCTTCCACTACATAACGGCCTTCCGATACTGCTTTGCTGCTTTCTCCCATAGAGGAGACCGCTGTACCGATTTTAGTATGAATATCAGAGATAAGTGCGGCAATCTCGCTCGCCGACCTGCCGGACTGTTCAGCCAGCTTGCGGACTTCCTGAGCCACGACCGCAAAGCTTTTGCCCTGCTCACCGGCGCGTGCCGCCTCAATCGCCGCATTCAACGCAAGCAGGTTCGTCTGTTCGCTAATTTCATGGATGGTACCGATAATTCCTTTAATCGCTTCCGAACGGTTCCCCAACTCGCGAATCTGCATCTCTGTATCATTTACCTTCTGCGTGATATCATTCATTTCCCAGACTACTTTCTTCAGTGATTCTTCCCCTTCATGCGCGTATTTCACCACGACGGAGGAATCTTGCCTGACGGCATGAATTTTATCGGCGATGGCCTGAATATTGCTGCTCATTTCGTGCAGCGCATTCGTCGTTTGGCGCACACTTTCCATCTGACCTTCCGATCCGGACGCAATCTCCTGGGCTGCTTCTGAAATTTGTTCGGATGCGCGTGTACTCTCATTGGCGCTGGCCGTTAACTGCTCGGATGAGGCGGCCACCTGTTCCGATACCTCATTCACCTGACGCAGCATGTTTCTGAATTCGCGAATCATCTCGTTAAATATATGGGTAAGCTGTCCTACTTCGTCTTTTGAGCCGGGGGTTACCTGCACCGTCACATCACCCGCTTCGGCTTTTTCCATCGCCTGTACCAACTCTTTCATCGGCCTTGTCAGAATATGAACGATGATATATCCGATTACAATGGCAAGCAAGGAAGAAACAAAGCTAATAATAAACATCTGATTACGAATGATCGAAAGCGGTTTCATCATATCTTTTAAATAACTGCCGATGACCAATTCCCATCCGTTCGGCATCTGAACGAATGAGGCGACTTTCTCTTCGCCTTTCCAGGGATATGTAATGTAGCCGTTTTTTTGTTTGAGTATCTCCTGTGTAAACGATTCGTTCGCAATGCTGGTCCCTATCATGTTCGGATCAGGATGGTACAAAATCTTTCCCTGTTCATCAATAATATAAGCGTATCCGCTTAGTCCATTGGCTTTATAATAGCTCGTTTCCACGTCATCGACCGACGCTTTTACTTTTTCCGAGGTGGCGGCGTCTATCTGCTTGTCTTTGGCGATAGCCGCAATTTCTTCCGCCTTAATCTTCGTCATGTACTTTAAGTCCTGCACTGTCATTTCGTAGACGCTATTGTAAGCGGAATGATAGCTTAAGAATCCTGCAGTCATTAACGGAATCAACGTGATAAGCAAAATTGTGCCCGTCAGCTTAAGCTTAATGGACACATCGTTTATTTTACGAAACAATTGCAATCCCCCTCCCAGGCACATCGTATCTTACTTCTATCTTATCTGCTAATCCATTTGTATTCCATACTTTTTCCTATATATTTTCGGATGATTTGTACTATTCATTCGTTTTTTCCATGGAAACAAATAGGATTCTTTCATACATACTGAAGAACCGGTCCAGCGTATACTGATATTTTTCCAAAGTTTGCGACAACATGTCCAGATATTCGGTACCTGCTGCCGTAATGGAATACATGCGTTTAGGAGGTCCGCCGCTTGATACCTCCCAATGCGATTGCACCAGTTTTTCGCTTTCCAATTGACGCAGAATGCGATATACATAACCCGGATCGATAGAAGAAAAACCGAACTCCACTAAATCCTGAATGATTTGATAACCATGGTTGCTGACCCGTCGGAGTAAAAGCAGCACACAGGGTATGAGTAAATTTTTCGGTGCTCCGCAAGCATGGATTTTATCTTTGCCGTTCCCCATACGTACTTCTCTCCCTTCTCATGTCCTATCCATTTCACTATACGAGTTTTTTCCGCCAAAAATGCTATATGACGCATTTATAATTTTTTCATAATTTTCATTTGTATATTTTACCTATGGCACGTAATATAAGAGGGAGGAATTAAAAAAACAGGAGGGATTCGCGTGGCATCCAATCAAACGTTCGATCCGGTTCAATTGTGGAAAAGCTGGTACGACCTGGTTGAGAAAACATGGGGGAAAACGCTCGACGATTTCATTAAAACATCCGAGTACTCAGCCATGGTTGGCGAATATCAAAAATGGTTTTTTTATTCCCAGGACCAATATAAAAAAATGGTGGACCAAGTTCTTGCCGAGAACAACTTACCCAGTAAAGAAGAAATCGCCCGCGTTGCCCAACTCGTTATTCAATTGGAAGAGAAAGTAGAGAAATTGGATGAGAGGCTCGACGACGAAATTGTGGCCAAATTAGATGACATTAAAGAAGCGCTGGAAAAAGCGCCGAAGAATTCGACTAAAAAAACAAACGTATAGTTATTGGATGTAAGATAGTAGAAATAAGAAGCTAAAAGAAAATGAACAGAGTTCTGCCCTCTATGTCCCCTTATGGATGATATAGAGGGCAATTTTTTGATGTTTTGTGCCGATAAATTAGTAGGAGCGCGGCAGTTTTAACACGTGTTCTGCTACATACGACAAAATCAAATTCGTAGAGATTGGTGCAACTTGATACAAGCGTGTTTCACGGAATTTACGCTCCACATCGTATTCTTCCGCAAATCCAAAACCGCCGTGAGTCTGTAAAGTTACATTGGCCGCCTCCCAAGAAGCGTCCGCAGCGAGCAATTTTGCCATGTTTGCTTCTGCCCCGCACGGCTGGCCCATATCGAACAATTCGGCCGCACGAAAGCGCATTAAATCAGCCGCTTCGATGTTGATATAGGATCGCGCAATCGGAAATTGTACGCCCTGATTCTTACCAATCGGTCGCTGGAAGACAACGCGCTGGTTTGCATAGTTCGTCGCCCGTTCAATAAACCACCTGCCGTCTCCAATACATTCTGCCGCAATCAAAATGCGCTCTGCATTCATTCCATCCAGAATATACCGAAACCCTTTTCCTTCTTCGCCAATAAGGTTCTCAACAGGGACCTCTAAGTCCTCAATAAAGAGTTCCGTAGTGGCGTGATTCATCATTGTACGAATAGGACGAATCGTCAATCCGTTGCCGACAGCCTCTCGCAAGTCGACCAACAATACGGACAGGCCCTCCGTGCGCTTCTTGACTTGATCAAGCGGGGTTGTACGAACGAGCAAAATCATCATGTCCGAATGTTCCACACGCGAAATGAACACCTTTTGCCCATTGACCACATATTTGTCACCCTTACGCACGGCGGTCGTTTTTAGTTGTGTAGTGTCCGTTCCGGTATTGGGTTCCGTCACGCCAAATGCCTGTAAACGGAGAGAGCCATCCGCAATCCGTGGTAAATATTTTTGCTTCTGTTCCTCTGATCCATGGCGCAGCAGCGTACCCATCGTGTACATCTGTGCGTGACATGCACCTGCATTCCCTCCAGAGCGGTTAATCTCTTCAAGTATAATGGAAGCTTCGGTGATGCCAAATCCCGATCCGCCGTACTCTTCCGGTATTAAAGCAGCAAGATATCCCCCTTGCGTTAAGGCTTCCACAAATTCCCCTGGATAAGCACGTTCCACCTCTAATTCACGCCAATACAAATCAGGAAAACGACTGCAGACTTTGCGCACACCTTTTCGAAGTTCGACGTGCAATTCGTTTTCCGCCATTTTTTCTTCTAATTTTTGGGACATTTTTTCTTCCTCCCTGCAATCTGTATATGATTTACTATCCTTCTTATGCCTTCTGCTTCTTTTGTTGATAGTATCAATTTCATTAGAAGCTAGTTGTTTAACGAATTTGTTTTTCTTGCCCCAAAACCTTCGAAAGCAAATCATTTGTTATATCAGGGCCATGCCCGCGCTTATACACCATAAACGTACGCTTGAATTCAATAACTACCTTACCGTCCTGGTTATATCCACTCGTTTTTACTTTTACAATTCCTACATTCGGTCGAGACTTAGATTCACGTTTTTCAAGAACTTCACTGTATGAGTAAATGGTGTCCCCTTCAAAAACAGGGTTCGGAAGACGGATTTCGTCCCAGCCGAGATTAGCCATAACATTTTGAGAAATGTCTGTTACCGATTGGCCTGTAACTAACGCCACTGTAAAAGTAGAATCAACAAGCGGACGTCCAAACTCAGTCTTCGCTGAATAAACCTCGTCAAAATGAATTGGATTTGTATTCTGCGTTAAAAGCGTAAACCAAATGTTGTCGGTTTGCGTTACCGTCCTGCCCAGTGGATGAGGATAAATATCGCCCACTTCGAAGTCTTCGTAAAAACGTCCAGTCCAACCTTGTTTAATTGTCATGTTCATCATCTCCTATTTTAAAAATCACTTCATTTATATCCGCTCGCCTGTACCAGCACATTCGGCATGGTTGCATAATGCCCAGAATGAATACGGTATCCAGACTAATTTTGGTTGTGGTTTCCCAACGTGTCACTCCAATGCGCGGCATACTAAGCAGCACGACTGCAAGAATAGCGGGAACGGCTGGTGCCATGTGATGCAGCGACTCGGTCACCCATAAGCTAACCGTAATCGCCAAAATGACTCATCCGAGCCGAAATTGCGTTTCCCCTTGCTCGTACAGATCGTTCCCTTCTGCATCATTAACAACAATGACAGGGAAGCGTTCGACCACTAAACGGTGGATGGCTTCCGTCCCCAGGTCTTCATAGGCGACAACCTCTGCGGAGCGAATCGCCTTGGCAATAAGCGCTGCTGCGCCGCCTACAGCCGCAAAATAAACGGCGCGGTGCTTCACTATCGCTTCTTTTACCGTCTCGCTCCGCTTCCCTTTTCCGATCATGCCTCTCAGCCCTTTTTCCAGCAGACGAGGCGTGTACGCATCCATCCGGCTGCTGGTGGTGGGACCTGCCGAGCCGATTGCCTGTCCAGGCCTGGCCGGTGTTGGTCCCACATAATAGATGACCTGCCCGGCTACATCCACTGGAAGTTCTCCTCCGCTTTCCAGAGTTTCGGCCATCCGTTTGTGGGCGGCATCCCGCGCCGTATACAACGTACCGGTTAATTCCACCCGATCACCCGCCCGCAGCCCTGTACACTGCTCCTCTGTTAGTGGAAGCTGTATTTGTTTCATGGCCGCCTCCTTACAGTACCGCCGTCTTATGACGGCTGGCATGACAGTTAATGTTCACAGCGACCGGCAATCCGGCAATATGGGTGGCGAATACCTCGATATGGACATCAAGTGCGGTGGTCCGTCCGCCCATGCCCTGCGGCCCGATGCCCAGCGCATTGATTTCTTGGATTAGTTCTTCTTCCAATTCGGCAACATCCGCACGCGCATGCCGCTGTCCGAGAGGGCGCAACAACGATTTTTTCGCCAGGTAGGCCGATTTCTCAAACGTACCGCCAAGCCCCACTCCTATTACCATAGGAGGACACGCATTCGGGCCCGCCATCTTTACCGTTTCGATGATAAAGTCCTTAGCGCCTTCAATACCGTCAGACGGCTTTAGCATTTTCAGCCGGCTCATATTTTCGCTCCCGAAGCCCTTTGCGGCCATGTGCAGCGTACACCGATCGCCTTCGACCAATTCTACGTGAATGACGCCGGGCGTGTTATCCCCTGTGTTTTGACGGACAAGCGGATCCTGCACTACCGAAGCACGTAAATAGCCTTCTCCGTATCCTTGTCGGATGCCTTCGTTAATGGCATCATACAAGCGTCCTCCCGTAATCCGACAGTCCTGGCCCAGCTCCACGAAAAAAATTCCCATCCCCGTGTCCTGACACATCGGTACCCGTTCCGCCGCCGCGATTTCCGCGTTGGCTATCAACTGGCCGATGACTTCTTTGCCGACCGCCGACTCTTCTGTCTGGGCCGCTTTACGGAACGCCGTTACCACATCGGCGCCTAATTCATAGTTTGCATCCATGCATAACTGTTTGACGGCTTCCGTAATTTGCTCGCACGTTACCTCCCGCATTTTTACACTCCTTTTCCGGCTGCATGCATTGCCCACATATTCCCGGCCGACTCGAGTTCCTCGACATTTAGAATCGCCGTGAGGAAATGCTCCGTCTCTTCTTGCGGCAAGGCCGCGGTCAATACACGAAATTTATCGATCAACTCGTCCGATGAAACCGGATTTTCCGGGTCTCCTTTCGGATAGTCGGTCGTTAGCACTACAACTTCCCCATTGGTCAATTCCACTTCCAATTTAGAACCCCATTTCTCTGGATATGCAGCCTGAACGTCCGGGTCCATTGTAACGCAAACCTTAGTCATTAAATTTCGGATGGTTTGATCATGTAATGCATCCTCATTGAAATCCGGCAGCGATGTATTTCCAGTAGCAAACGCCAACGCAACGCAGTACTGCAGGCTGAATTTTGACGCATAGACCGTTTGCGGATTCGGGTTGTCCGTAATGTTGAGCACATCCTGGTACGCTTTCACATGAATATTTCGTATTTCATCCGGTCGTATGTTTTTTTCGTTTCGCAACAGCTTAGCCAAATCCATAGCTGGATGCGTGTGACGACACGAGGCATGAATTTTAAAAGAGTTTTCCAGAATCTTAAATGTGTTCCCTAGCCCTTCCGTCATTTTGCTTGCATCATACTTATCTGCCATTGCCTCGAAAAATCCCCGCCGTCCTTCAAAAATACGCTGGGCGCCTGTAAATCCTTTCTCTGCCAATAAGGCGGCCAGCACGCCATTCATCGCTGCCTTGCCCGGATGCAGTTGCTTGGACATTGCTCCGTCTTCGATAAATTCCCACAACCCTGCAGCCTGCGTACCCGCATTCCCCAGCGCATGTACGATTTGCTCTTCGCTTAACCCGAGCAATTTCGCTGCGGCCGCGGCCGCGCCAAACGTGCCGCATGTGGCGGTATTATGCCAGTAATAGTAGTGTGAAGGGCTAACCGCTTCCCCGACACGGTAGCATACCTCATACCCGAGCGCCACTGCCAGCAGCAAGTCCTTCCCGCTTCTCTCTTTCCATTCCGCTATGGCCAGAGCTGCGGGAATAACCACTGTGGCGGCATGAATGATGGACGCTTTATGAATGTCGTCCAGCTCCACGATGTGGCTGGAGGCTCCATTCACCAGTGCGGCATGAAGAACGGAAGATTTACCTCCTGTGACCAGCGTCGCCTGCGAGTGTCCTCCTGCTTCCTCTACCATCTGGCGAATCATATGAATAGGCGGTTTATCTCGTCCTGCCACGGCGGAAGCCAGCCAATCCAATATGCACAACTTTGTAAATTCTACAACCTCGGTTGGAAGGTCATCATACTTCGCTTTTACTAGATAGGAAGCAATTTGCTTACTTATGCTCATTGTTTTACGTCCTCCTTATCTTCTTTATTCCATCATGTTCGGCAGCCAGAGCGAAAGCTGCGGGAAGATAACATACAACGCCAGCACGAAGATAAACAGAATAATAAAGGGAATCACCCCGCGTACGACCACTTCAAGCTTCTCTTTCGCGATACCTCCCACAACGAACAGGTTCAGGCCGACCGGCGGCGTAATCATCGCCAGCTCCATATTGACAGTCATCACGATCGCGAAGTGAATCGGGTCAATTCCTAGATGATGGATAATCGGAAGCAGAATCGGCAGCGTAATCAGAATAATCGACACCGCTTCCAGGAAGGTTCCCATGATAAAGAACAAAATGTTGACGATAAGAAAGAACGTCCATTTGTTCATATCACTCTCTGCGATCCAGGCTCCTACTTCCTGCGGCACCTGTTCGTTGGTCAGATACAAACCAAACAGGCTGGCAGCGGCAATAATCAAGAAAATCATCGACGTAATATTGATCGTTTCCACAAGAATCGGGCGAACGTCTTTCAGCCCCATCTCCCGATAAATCACAACCGAAACAATCAGACCGTATACGACCGCGATAACGGCCGATTCAGTCGGTGTGGCAACCCCGGTATAAATACTGCCCAGAATTAAGATAGGCAGAAACGCACCCCACAGCGCCTTTATTGAGGCTTTCATCCGTACTTCCACCGAAGACTTCTCATCGCTTCCATATCCATGCTTCCGCGCATAGAAAATGGCGGACACAATCAGCACACTGCCCAGCAATAATCCAGGAATGACGCCAGCCATAAACAGCTTCCCGATGGACTCTTCGGCGGTAATTCCGTAGATAATGAGCGGAATACTTGGCGGGATCAAAATCCCCAGCGTACCTGACGCGGCTACCAGGCCCATCGAGTACTTTTTATCATAGCCCGCGCTGACCATCGCCGGAATCATGATCGATCCGATCGCGGCAGCCGTCGCCGGACTGGAACCGGAAATGGCCGCAAATACCATACAGGCAAGAATCGTGACGACAGATAGCCCGCCCGGCAGATGCCCCACCCATTTGCGCAGGGCTTCAATCAAATACTTGGAAATGCCGCCACGCGCCAGAATAACACCGGCCAGTACGAAGCCCGGAATCGCCATCAGCGGGAACGAATCGAGCGCCGCAAACATCCGCTGCGGCACCATGTTCATGTTAAAGTCAGATTGGATTAACACCAATACGGTAGCCAAAGCCAGACTGATGGCGATCGGTACACGCAGCAGCATAAGACCGATGAAACTACTAAACAGCGTGAGTACCATGCGGTGCATCCTCCTTTTCTTTCGGAATCTCTACCATGTCAACCGTATTTACGATTTTCTCTCCGCGAATCGCTTGCACAAACTTCTCTATAAAGCGAAGCAGAAACATGATGCCGGAGATAGGAAGAATCAAATAGACTATCCACATCGGGATACCGACATCCATGGAAACCATGCCGGAAGTATACCGCTTCGCCACCAAAACATAGCCGTAATACGTAAAGAAAAGACAAAATACCATTCCCATGAAGCTTGCAAAAACATCTAGCCACCGTTGCATCCCGCGCGGCAATTTTTCATACAGTATATCCACCTGAATGTGGTGATTGTTGCGCAGCGCAACCGGAACGCCGAGCAGCGCTCCCCAGACAAGTGTATAGTTCGCCACTTCCTCCACCCACGCTTTCGGTTCGTTAAAAACATAACGCATGAGAACGCCGTAAAAAATAAGCGCGATACCGACGGACAAAAACGAACCAGCGGCGATGTCTTCAAACAAATCCCACGCCTTTTTCCAGCTTTTCATCTGTGTTCCTCCTTCGGTAAGAGGAAGAAGCACTAACGACGTAGCGCCCTTCCTCGCTAACTCTATTTCAGATTTTTAATTCCGTCGATCAACTCCGGTGTGATAACAGACTTGAACTCTTCATATACCGGCTGCAGCGCTTTTTCCAGCTCGGCACGCTCAGCATCCGTCAGCTCGGTAATTTGCATCTTGCCGGATTTCTTCAGGTTTTCGAAGCTCTTGTCGTTGTCTTCGAGGGCCAGCTTCCACTCATATTCGGTCGCCTCTTTCAGCGCTTCTTCCACTTTTGTGCGAATCTCTTCCGGCATGCCATCCCAGAACGGCTTATTGACGAAAATACCGTAATCAATGCGTCCGTGGTTGCTAACGGTCATATATTTTTGCACTTCTTGATATTTTTGCGTATCAATGTTGTTGAACGTGTTTTCCTGTCCATCTACCGTACCCTGCTGCAGAGCCGCATACGATTCACCGAACGGAATGGTGGCAGAGCCTGCGCCCAGCGCTTTGAACTGTCCTTCGAGCACTTTACCTGCTTGTGCGCGGAATTTCAGTCCTTTGAAATCGGCCGGTGTTTTCAGCGGTTTTTTGTTGTTGGTGAATTGTTTGAAACCGTTTTCCCAGAAAGCCAGACCCATAATGTCGTTGCCTACCAGCTGTTCGCTGTTCATCAGCTGCTTCGCCAGATCGCTCTCGAAGAATTTGAGCGAGTGCTCACGATCTCTGAACAGGAAGGGCATGTCCACATACTGCCAGCGCGGGTCAAGCTTTACCATTTTGGTAACGGAAGGCGCAATCATGTGCACGTTTCCGGATACGAGCGCATCCAGCTCTTCTTTGTCACCATATAGCTGCGAAGACGGATAGACTTCTACTTTTACCTTCCCGCCTGTTTTTTCCGCCGCCAGATCAGCGAATTTTTGCGCCGCTTTTCCTTTTACACTCTCAGCCGCAGTAACGTGCGAGAACTTGATGACGATCTTTTCCGTGTCCCCGCCTTTACTATTAGCATCAGCAGCCGTTTCTTTCCCTCCGCTTCCTCCGCATGCCGTCAGCACACCCAACAACAAGACAATCAAGCAAACAATCGACCATTTTTTCATAAAGCAACCCCCTAATTAATAAAAAATTCATCGGTAAAAAAACGCTTACATTTTGTTGATTTCTTTGGCAGCAAGAGTGCGCCTTTCGTTTTGTTGTCTGCCTATGTATTTACACATCATCAAAATTTATAAAAAATTTATAATAATTAGATTATTTTTAACTGTCATTCCCTACTCCCTAAAGGGCGCGGGGGCACAGCCCCCACATTAAAACCCGCTAGAAGCGTCTTTTCCCACCTTTTATACGGCCAATTTTTATTCTACTTCCACCTCTTGATTTTTCTGTTCCTGCTGTGTACGTTCCCTGGAAGCAACAAAATCCTGAAAACTCCGCATAATATGATGCGACATCTTGGCACGCGCTTCATCCGGTTTTTGTTCGGAAATAGCCCGGGTAATGTGACGATGCTCAGATAACGAACGTTGTATCTGCTCACTTAGCAATTCCGGCAGGCGCGTAGGCAATCCATTCCACGTCTGATGAAGCATGCTATTTAAACGCTGTCCTTTTCCCGCCTCCCAAATGGCGCGGTGAAACGCTTCGTTGGCAGAAATGTATGCCTCCACGTTCCCTGCCTGTGCCGCTTGTTCGGCTTCTTCCTGAGCGGCAATTATAGCAGCCAGCTCTTTATTATCCTTACCGGCTTTGCTCGCTGCTCTGGCTGCCGCCTCTCCTTCCAGCAACGCACGCAGCTCATAATGTTCCTGGATATCTTCAAGCGTCAGCTCGCGAACTACGGCGCCACGCCGATTTTGCAAGATTAGCAATCCATCACGCTCCAGCATTTGAAACGCTTCCCGAACGGGCATGCGAGAAATCCCCAGTTTTTTGGCGATTTCTTCTTGGGACAATACTTCACCTGGCTGTAATTCGCCTTTGAATATGGCTTTCCGTAAAATGGCAGCCACTTTTTCTCTCGCAGGTTGCATTACAATCTGTTCCATAAATTTCCCAACTTTCTCTTAGCTTTATTTTTCTTTTCATTATAAAGCTAACGAGAAGCTACACTCTAGTATTTTCATCGAACGTCCGTTCAAATTCGAACCGAACTGCCTCCCTCACTACTTTTGAGCGCTTCCGCCTGCTCAATCGTTTTGCGTGCGCGAATGGCTACCGGATAATCTACCATTTTCCCATCAACCTGAATCGCCCCGTTTCCCTGTTGTACGGCTTCTTCAAATGCCCGCACGATACGCTGCGCTTCCTCTATTTCTTTCTCTGTCGGTGCGAATACAGCATTAACTACTCCATTTTGATTGGGGTGAAGCGTCATTTTCCCCTGAAATCCAAGCTGTTTTACAAATTCAGTTTCTTTTTTTAACCCTTCCTTATCCTGTATATCTACGTACACACCATCAATGGGCGATTCTATGCCCGCGGCCCGCGATACATTCACAAGCCAGGAACGAGCAAACAGGATTTCGTTGCCTTCTTTCGTCCCCCCTGTATGAATATCCAGCGTATAGTCCACCGACCCGAAAGCCAAACAGTGGATTCTGTAACTGGCCCTGGCAATGTCAAAGGCATAATGCAAGCCGGCGGCCGATTCAATCAAAGGAACAACCAGAGTGCTGCCGCGTTTGCGACCGTGCTTTGCTTCGATGGTCCCTAACAAATGATCGACAAGATGAATATGCTCTTTCTTTCCTGTTTTCGGCAGGATAATTCCATCCACGTTATACGAAGCTATCTCCTGGATGTCATCCATGAAGTAAGGTGTGGAGATATCGTTGATACGAACAAAGATTTTTTTGATTCCTTTCTTTTCCAGAACTCGCTTTACCATCATTCTCGCAAGTTCTTTTTCCTGAATAGGAACGGCATCTTCCAAATCACAGATGACGACATCCGCCTCCGTCTGCTCGATTTTCATCAGCTTCTTTTCCTGATTGCCAGGAACAAACATCCAGCTTCGCCAAAGCGACATGTGTTTTTCCCTCTCCTTTGTTTATTTCTCGTTGCCTACAACGTTTTTGTCCCGTCCGATTTCGGATAGAATGGACTGATTATGCTCTCCAACACGCGGTACCGGAGCCATGACCGGCTCGAATCCTTCCATAGTAATCGGTGGCAAAAGCGCGCGAATCGGCCCCACTTCCGTCTGTACTTCTCGCCAGCGGTTTCGCGCTTTGAGCTGCGGATGTTCGGCAAATTCTTGCATGGTATTCATGCGCGCATTCGCAATTTTCGCTATATCGAGCCGTGCCTCGATTTCGTCAGCCGTCAGGGTCTGCAATTTTTGGTTAATAATTTTCTCCAACTGCTTTAGGTGACGCACCCGTTTATGATTCAGATTAAAACGGGGATCAAATGCAAGTGAAGGTTGTTCCAACAGTACCTCACAAAATCGCATCCATTCTCGCTCGTTCTGAATCCCGAAAAATACTGTTTTCCCATCTTTGGCTGGAAACGGACCATATGGATAAATGGTGGCATGCCTTGAACCGGTTCGCTTCGGCTCTTCTCCCCCATAATACGTATAGTAAAGCGGATAGCCCATCCACTCCCCCATTGCTTCAAGCATGGATACTTCCAGTACTGTACCTTGCCCTGTCTTCTCACGTTGGATAAGGGCAGCAAGGATGCCTGAGTAGGCATACATTCCCGCCGCGATATCAGCAATTGAAATCCCCACTTTGGATGGGTTCTCTTCCGTCCCGGTCAGCGAGACCACCCCGGATTCGCATTGAATCAGCAGGTCATATGCCTTTTTATCCCGGTACGGCCCATCCGTTCCATAACCTGAGATACCGCAAACGATAAGTTGTGGAAAACGCTTACGTAATTCACCCGGACCAAATCCAAGCCGTTCAACCGCCCCCGGTGCTAGATTCTGTACAAACACATCAGCCTTTGCCAGCAAATCCATTAGAATTTGCTTCCCTTCCTCCGCTTTTAAATCCAATTCAATAGACTCTTTTGAACGATTTGTCCATACAAAGTGACTGGACAACCCTTTTACCGTCGTATCATACTCACGCGCAAAGTCGCCCACCTGAGGCCGTTCGACTTTAATTACACGGGCACCCAGGTCAGCTAATTGCCGTGTAGCAAAGGGGGCCGCAATTGCTTGTTCGACTGAAACAACGGTCACTCCAGCTAACGGAAGCATATCGTCTACCTCATTTCTTTGGTTTTATTTTATATTCACTTTATTTTTAATTTTCGTATTTAGGATTCTGAATATTGGATCCAAAATCCTTATAGTCTAAGCATAAGACTTTAACAAAATAATGTCAATATAATAAATAGTTAAAATATTTAGCTTAATTTTTATTTGCATCTATATAGACAACGTTTGACATTTCCACAATGGTGAAAAAGGCGAACGCCTTTTTCTCCCCTGGATCTCATTTCCTCTTTCCCTTCCTTCTTTTCTCATGATTTTCACAGAAAAAAAGCTCTTCGCCTATGAAGAGCTTTAGACTATCTAAAAAAGCAGAAAATAGATTCTCCGCTATTTTTTATCTTTCCTTTGCCCGGTACGCCCAATGATTTGTCGGGCCATGGCCGTGCCCGATGCCGAGCGGATGACTGATGGCGGCAGTAATAAACTGCTTCGCCTGCTCCACGGCTTCACGTACTGTCTTGCCGGACGCCAGCCCTGCGGTAATAGCCGCCGCAAATGTACAGCCGGTACCGTGCGTATGCTCCGTATGAAACCGTGCGGCCGACAGTTCCACAAACTCCCGGCCATCATACAGCAAGTCCGTCGCAAAATCGCCCGTGCTATGCCCGCCTTTAATAACTACGTTTTGCGCTCCCCATTCGTGAAGTATCCGTGCCGCTTCCCGCATCTGTTCGTGTGTCTCAATCTTTTCCATTCCGGTCAGCAATTCCGCTTCCGGCAGATTCGGCGTCACTACCATCGCTAGAGGTAGAAGATGTTCTTTCATCGCATCGACCGCTTCCTGCAGCAAAAGAGGCGCACCGCCCTTGGCGACCATAACGGGATCGAGTACATAATTGGGCACACCGTATTCCTTTAGCTTGCGTGCAACCGTTTCAATAATGGCGCTGTCAAACAACATACCTGTTTTTACTGCATTCGTTCCAAGATCCGACAGCACGGCATCCATTTGCTGTGCCACAAACTCCGGAGGAACCGGATGTACGCCATACACACCTGTCGTATTCTGGGCCGTGAGCGCAGTCAAAACCGACATACCGTATACGCCAAGCTCCTGGAACGTTTTCAAATCAGCCTGGATACCGGCGCCTCCGCCGCTATCCGAACCGGCCACCGTTAACGCTTTTTTTATACTCATAATTGAACCTCCTGCATTAAGAAAAACTCGCGGGCGTTGCCGCTCGTCCTTTTTCCACAAAGAAGACAAGCGGCCGCTTTGTGGCCCTTCGGTCGGACCGGCAAAACATCCGGGTATCTCGAGGAGGGAGACAATTGCCGGTCTTTCCCTTCCTTAAGAGCCACACGCTCCACGCAGAAAAAGCAACAGTCGGCACACGCCTCGCGAGTTTTTCCTCGATTACAATAGAGGGAAAGTATATGTCGCTTTAGTACTATAAAGCGACATATACTTTCCTATACCCTAAAAAAACGCCACCCCGTGGAGTGGCGCTTCCTGTGCATGGTCGAGTAAGCCGACCGTGCAGCAGCATCCATCCACTTCCCTACGCCGGTACAAACCGGATCAGGTTCTAAGGGTCGAAGCGAACGCTTCTCTCAGCATACAGCACCCCCAGTGGTCGTTTTTTCTTTCATCGTACCGCTCTTAACAGTGAACGTCAAGGAACAAACACCAATCGAAATTTTCTAAATAATCTGTTCCTCATTCTGATTCTATGGTATGATAAATAAATGAGAGCGTTTCCAAGAAGTGACTGGAGAGATAGAATGAGAAAGAAGGATGTGAACACGGTGTACTCTTTTCCCCTGGGTAAATATCTCAAGCACATCACGACAAGCTGGTATAAAGAAAAGCTCCCCCTTGACCCGCAATTAATTCAAGAAGTGCAATCCATGTGTGAATCGGTACAGCAACATAACTATCCGGACCGTCATCTGCGAAATATGCGCTTTGTTGTATTCGATACGGAGACAACCGGCTTCCACCCGTACGCAGGAGATGAAATCATCTCGATTGGAGCTGTTGTTATCCAGAATGGACAGATTCAAGAAAGTGAATTTTTTCACGAGTACATTCATCCGGGCAAACCTATTCCGCCAATCGTTACGGAGATTACGGGCATTACGGATGAAGACGTCCAAGAGGCGCCCCTCCCCCTGCCAGTACTGCATAAGTTCCTGCGTTTTGTCGATGATAGCTATCTGGTAGCGCACTGCGCCGATTTTGATATCAACTTCTTGAATAGTAAACTGAGAAAGCTGTGCAAAGCGAAGATACACAATCCGGTCATCGATACGATGACGCTTGCATATCACCTGCTGCCGACCAATCAATCGTACGGACTTGATACCCTGCTTCAACAATACAAGATTGAAGTAGAGGGCCGCCATACCGCTCTTGGCGATGCGTTCATGACCGCCGAATTGTATCTTACGTTCATCGAAGAGCTTGAACGACGAGGCATTCATACGCTCCACTCTCTGGAGAATTACATTAAGTCCATGCATCTGTTGCGTCAGCGTACGGAGTCAGGCTACGCATCACTATAGAAGTAGGGAAAAGAGGGAAGAAAACGAAGGGATGACTTCAATGCGGTACGAAGGAAAAGAGAGGAAAGAATGAGGAGAGGATTTCAATGGGGAAAAAGGCGAACGCCTTTTTCTTCCCCGGATCTCATTTCCTCTTCCCTCTCCTTCTTCCTTCATGATTTTCACAGAAAAAGGCGAGAATCGTGGATTCTCGCCTTTGCTTATTAGTCTTCCATTGTCGACAAATCGCCTGTCGGCAAACCCAACTCCCATGCTTTTAGAACACGGCGCATAATTTTGCCGGAACGTGTCTTCGGCAGCTTATCGCGGAATTCGATTTGACGCGGTGCTGCATGCGCGGCAAGACGCTCCTTCACGAATAACCGGATTTCTTCTTTCAATTCATCGCTCTCTTCGTATCCCGCACGCAGCGTAATGAACGCCTTAATAATCTCTCCGCGCACCGGATCAGGCACCCCGATAACCCCTGCTTCGGCTACTCCAGGATGTTCCACTAATTTGCTCTCTACTTCAAACGGTCCCACACGCTCGCCGGACGTATTGATTACATCATCTACACGGCCCTCGAACCAGAAATATCCGTCTTCATCCATATAGGCGGAATCGCCGGACATGTACCACCCTGTCGCGAAATACTCTTCGTATTTCTCCGGGTTATTCCAAATCTGGCGCATCATTGCCGGCCATGGCGGCATAATCGCCAGGTTCCCCATAGTATTTGGCGGAAGTTCGTTGCCCTCATCGTCTATAATCGCCATCTTGATACCCGGCAGCGGTTTGCCCATTGAGCCGGGACGAATCGGCATGGAGCGATAGTTGGCACAAATCGTCGAGCCTGTCTCCGTCATCCACCAGTTGTCGTGAATGCGGCGGTTTAGCACATCTAATCCCCAGCGAATGACTTCAGGATTTAGCGGCTCACCCGCGGACAGAATATGGCGAAGATTAGAAATATCAAAACGCTTCGGCAACTCGTCGCCTTCACCCATCAGCATACGGAACGCTGTCGGCGCACTGAACCATACATTGACTTTGTACTTCTCAAGCGTAGCATACCAGTCGGCGGGCTTAAATCTTCCGCCGCGCAATACCACGGTTACGCCGTTCAACCACGGCGCCCACATCCCCGCCGAAGTTCCGGTTACCCAGCCCGGGTCAGCTGTACACCAATAAATATCGCCTTCACGCAGGTCATATACCCACTTGCCGGACAGATACTGGTGAATCATTGCATCATGTACCTGAAATACGCCTTTCGGTTTGCCGGTCGATCCGGACGTATAGTGCAGCAGCATACCGGATTCGCGATCTACCCACTCGATTGTGTACTCATCCGATACGGCCATCATTTCTTCATATAGCACTTGATTGTCAGCCGTTTTCTCCTCGGCACCGACCAGGATAACATGCTTTAATTCTGGAAGCGCATCCACAGGAATGCGGTATAAAAGAGACGGCGTAGTTACAACCGCGACAGCTCCGCTATCAAGCAGGCGGTCACGCACCGCGTCTTCCATAAACGCTTCGAAAAGCGGACCGGCAATAGCGCCAATGCGTACAATTCCCAACAGCGCGATATACATCTCAGGACTGCGTGGCATAAAAATAAACACGCGGTCGCCTTTCTTTACACCCTTCGCCTTCAAACCGTTAGCGAACCGGGAGGAAAGCTGTCGGAGCTGTTCATACGTATACTGCTCATCGCGTTCGCCATCTGTGTAGAGCAGTGCGACTTTATGACCGTTGCCGTTATCTACATGCCGATCGATGGCTTCATAGACGATGTTCACTTTGCCTGTCTCATGCCATGAAAAGTTCTTCTCGACTTCTTTCCAATCCATAGTACGAACCGCTTCATCGTAATTTTTTAAGTTTGCGGTTTCATCAAGCATCATAATATCTTGCGGTCTTTCTTTGGTAGTCATGGTTTCTACCCCCATCCTAAGGTTGTTGTAGCCCTTTCACAGGGCTTTTTACTTTAAGTAAGTATGGTTTGTTATACAACACTTTACTATATTTATTCGACAAAATAAAGCGTTTACCTTCAAAAAATTACGATTTTTTTATAACTCTTTTATCTTTCTTTATGCGGCTCTCCTGTTAAAATCCACCGTTCATACAATCGGCGCAGACACCAAACGCTATGTTTAATCGCGTGATTGCAACAAGGAGGAATGATGATGAGACGCTTTGCTCAATACAGCGCCTTCGCCCTTGCGATTTTGGCAGGAGCGTATTTTCTGCTCGCCCAGCCCGAGCGCAGCGCAGCGCCACCTAAGCCTGCAAATCCGTCTGTTGTGCAACAGAAGCAACAACAAGGGAAATTTTACAGAATCAATTATATCAGTGAAGTACAGGAAGCCCGTACCCAGTTAAACAATAGCGAACATGTCATTACGATCCACCATAACAGCAACCAGACCACTCACTATATGAAGCGGGAGGTTACGGTTAAATTCAAACAACCTCCGTCTCCGTCCACTCTACAACAGACGCTTACGGCGATTAACGGATGGAAAAAAGCGGGTACCGGTACGCATTTCATTTTCAAATCACGCACCAAATCAACCGAGGAACTTATCGCCTATTTCAACAAGCGTTCTGACGTGCAATTCGCGGAGCCGAACTACCTCTTGCTTCCGAACGCCACGCCGAATGATACCCTCTATCCGCGCTACCAGTGGAATATGCCTGCTATCAACATGGAAAAAGCATGGGATATTAGTAAGGGGAGAGCCGACGTGGTAATCGCGGTTATCGATACGGGTATAGATTTGAAGCACCCTGAATTCCAGGGCAAGCTAGCTCCAGGCTATAATGTGCTGAACAAAACGAATCGTCCGCAGGATGACAATGGACATGGCACCCACGTCTCCGGTATCATCGCGGCAAACACAAACAACGGCGAAGGCATCGCAGGCATTGCCTGGAACAATAAAATCATGCCCATTAAAGGTATCGGCAGTGATGGAAGCGGCTCCTCATTCGACATCGCACAGGGCATTATCTGGGCAACGGATCACGGGGCCAAGGTTATTAACATGAGCGTAGGCAATTATCATCCGTCGAATGTATTGCATGACGCCATCAAATATGCATTTCGCAAAAACGTCGTAATGGTGGCAGCCAGCGGTAACGATCACACATCCCAGCCGAGTTTTCCCGCCGCTTATCCGGAAGTTCTCAGCGTGGCGGCCGTAGATTGGAATGGACAACAAGCTGAATTCTCCAACTTCGGTTCTTATATTGACGTAGCTGCACCAGGGGTAGATATCGCAAGCACATACACGCAAAGCGACTACGCTTCACTTTCTGGAACCTCGATGGCCTGTCCGCACGTTGCCGGTCTGGCTGGTCTCATCCGTTCGCTGAATCCGGATTTGAGCAACGCCGAAGTAATGAAAATTATGCGGAACGCAACACGTGATGCCGGCCCCTTAGGCTGGGATCATAACTATGGTTACGGGATTATAGACGTTCCTTATGCCCTCCATCTTGCCGGTGTACAGATGCAAAACGCAACGAGGCCGTCCCCCCCGGTACAAAAAAAACCACAGCAAAGAGAGAACAACGGGCTTTTTGAACAATTGAGGGATTTGTTCATGTAGCCAGTGGAAAATAACAGGAAAAAGACACCCGATTTTTCTTCAACTATAGAAATGGCTTCCTTTTTCCCCGTTTGATTTTCCTTTGCATGGATGTATATTTTATCCACAGGCACAAAAAATCCCCCGTTGTTTTACGTCAGCGGGGGATTTGCAGTTAACATTATTTGAATTAACGCGCAGTGCTCATGCGCTTCATCGTTACATAATCTGTCTCATAATATTGCAGTTCATCGCGCAGATATTCGAACACTTTCGAAAGTGACAGAGTCAGCTCTTTCAACTCAGGCGTCACTTCCTTATGGAAGATAATCGCATCGCGGCCCGTGTATGAGTTGCGGCCGTCCTCTTCATATACTTCTCCCTTCGGGTAGAAGAATAGATTTACGCATGTGTGATACACAGAATAGAGAACTTCTTGCGCGAATTCCTTGTTAAAGCGGGCGCGGCGCAGACAGATGCCCAACTTCTCGCAGGCGTTTTCACAGTTAACGAGAAGATGGCGAAAATCGGATAAGTAGTCCCGGTAATACGACTCGTACTGCTCAGGGTTCGAAGAAGTTTGTACCAATTGATTCAGCGTCGTGCTATTCAGAAATTTCTCCAGTTCCATGCAAACTTTCTTCAGTCTGTTATAGGACTCCTCACAGATTTCTTTCAACTGAGTCTCTGGCATAAGATACCCTCCAACCTTTAAGATTTCTCTTCCCTATTACAGCAATTGTAACAAATTTGTTACAATGAACCCAGTATTATTTCGCCAATCCATAATGTTTAAAAATTCATAATTGTTTTTCGCCTGTCACTCATCTTCTTTGTTTGTTCTCTCCACGCTCAGGACATACTAAATGATAACGATAAAACAAAGGAGTTTGTCCTGTATGGCATTCATTCGCTTTCTACATCTTACGCACGAACTGCGCGAAATACTCCATGTTTCCCACCTGCTGCATGAAAAAAGCCAACCTCATTCGCTCTACTTCTCGGTCGTCCCTCTCCCGGCTTACCGTCAGCACAATCAGACGACCCGCTTAGGCATCTTCGAATGGCGGCGCATTCACCAGGGACGTACATTCCGCCTTCGTAGTCTAAGTATTTGCAATCAAAATCAAATCGTACGCTTCTATGATGAAGAAGAAAACATCATCTTTTCACTCACACAAGTCCCCGCTTTCCTGCGCCGTAAGGAGCCTATCCTCATCGAAAATGAAGAGCGGACGGGCTTTTTGGAAATCATTACAAAAGAACATCGCCTTTTATTAAGCTTTACTCTCTCACAGTGGCCCTCTCTTGTATTTCCTATAAAGAATATAGAATAAACTTTCTATTTCGAATATCACCATTATACTTTATTTATAAATAAAATATGGTATGATAGGAAGGTCGTTTGACAGATACGACAAAAAATTCAGTTATTTCTGTTGGTTTTGAATGAGGAGGCAATTATGAAGCAAGGTTTATCACTCAAAGAATTATGGGCTGTGGGATTAATGACATTTGCGCTCTTTATGGGAGCGGGTAATATTATTTTCCCTCCGACGCTTGGACATGATGCAGGACCCGCAATGTGGACAGCCGTGCTCGGATTTTTAATTACTGGCGTGGGCCTGCCTCTTCTCGGAGTAGCGGCAGTGGCAAGTGCCGGCGGAAACGTCCGGTTGATGGGAAACCGCGTCAACCCGGTGTTTTCCGTTATTTTCTCCGTATTAACTTATCTGGCGATCGGACCTTTGCTGGCTATTCCTCGGACTGGCGCAGTTGCATTCGAGATTGGTATCGCTCCGTTTCTTCCGAAGGGATACACAACATCTGCAATCGGTTTATTCATATATAGTATCGTTTTCTTTGCACTGACATTTTGGCTTTGCTTAAACCCCGGGAAACTGGTGGACCGATTCGGTAAAATTCTTACACCAATCATGATTATTCTGCTGGCAATCCTGCTGATCCGGGGAGCGCTGGCTCCGCTGGCCGGTGGGGAATTTGCTCCTCCTACCCTTGAAAATCCCTTCTCAAAAGGATTTTTAGAAGGATATAATACCATGGACACGCTTGCGGCACTCGTATTCGGGATTGTCATCGCAAGCATAGTACGCGAACGCGGAATAACCGATCAAAAGATGCAGGCTAAAATTATTATCAAATCAGGTATAATCGCGGTAACCGGACTTGGACTTTTGTATGTCGGTCTTACGTATCTGGGGGCAACAAGCGGACATGTTGTCGGTCCGTACGAGAACGGCGGACAATTGATTACGCTTCTGGCAAAGCAGTTGCTCGGTGATACGGGGCTTATTCTCCTATCGCTTGCCATTACGTTTGCCTGCCTGACTACCGCAGTCGGACTGGTATCGAGCAGTTCAGAGTTCTTCTCATACCTCACGGGCAATCGACTATCCTACCGTTTGGTCCTGTCCGTCCTGATTTTGTTTAGTCTGGTTATTACCAATTTTGGACTTTCTACCATTCTGAAGATTTCTGTACCACTGCTTGTCACCCTGTATCCAATTGCAATTGTTTTAATTGGACTGACACTGACAAACAGCTTATTCCAGGGGCATAAAGCAGTATACACGGGAGGCGTGATGGGCGCCGCCGTTATTTCGATTCTAGATGGTTTAGCCGCAGCCGGCCTTAAATTCCCTGCTGTAACAGAAGCATTAAGCCAATTACCGCTGATGAATGGATTGATGGCCCAGGGACTGGGCTGGATTATTCCGGCTATTATCGGCATCCTTGTTGGTGGAATGATATCTGCCATGGCACCTTCTTCTCGTAAAACGGTAACGGAATAATGCCGAAATCTTGAAGAAAGAAGGAGAAGGGGGAAAAGAGAAGAAGATCGAGGGAAGAAAAGGACCTTCGCCTTTTTCCACAGTGAAATCACCCCCTCGTTCTCTTCTCTCTTTTCCTTCGGACTGCCGTCAGCGCCCTTCCCCTTATTTTTATGCCGGAGCTACGGCTGAAAAGCATGTTAGTTTTTCAAATATATGAAAAAGACATATATCGACTTCATTTGTAAAAATTAATAGAAAATTATAAAAAATATTGTTATTTTATTTCCACTTTTTTATAATAAGGGAAAAGGCGGGAAAGGAGGCCAGCCGGATTCTGCTTTTCTTATAATAGCTGACGGATGCCCGGGCATAGATTTCAAAAGGAAAGGAGAATGACTCGCTTATGAGCTTCGCCAATTGGGATGAAATCATTGACACGTGCATAACCTATTCAGCAAAGAATCTGCATTCATTTACGTCACCGTCACCCATTGTGAAATGCACGCCGAGTCGAATTGCGAAAGCAGTTAAACGAACGAAGAACATAGGATTTAAACGGTTAGACGGTCCTGATTTGCAAGATCCGTGGACAAATGAACCTTATGATGAGATGCTGGCCCGCGAATATGTATATACGACTTCCAAAACATAAAAAGGGTGCATGTGCTTATCTAGATAAGCACATGCACCCTTTTTATAATCATCGTTAAAAATCAGGATTTGCAAGCGATCCGTCTTCATTTAATCCTGCCTTTTTCATCTCTTCCGGGAGCATCATGTCGCCTTCCGCTTTGAAATCGAATGACCGGGTCACTTCTTCTCCGGCTGTTTTTACGTTTACATAGGCAACCCAATCCCCGCCCATCGGCAGAACGGCCTGGCCTTTATATACGCCCGGTTCAATCATCCTGGCCCGAAAACCATTCTTACCGTGATCCATCTCCTTCATTTCTAGATGAACGACCACATCAGCCTCTACGATGGGTTGACCTTTTTTCATCACATTGATGGTATACTCCAGTTTTTTGCCCGCTTCCGTCTTCTCCGGCGCTTTAAATGATATATCGATGCCGCCCCCGTTCTTCGTATCGCTCTGTTGCTCCTGCCCTTTAGAACCACAGGCGGCTAACACCAGCGAAGTCAGTAAAATAACAAACACCATCACCCATTTTCTTTTCATATTCTTCACCTTTTCTGTGAAAATCGTAAGAAAAGCCTCCGCCTAAAACCGGCCGGAGACTTCTCGTTACCTGCCGTTTAAAACACAGGGCGAACACCGCTACGAACTTCGCAGTCCACCACGCTGGCATCGCGGACATTTATGTCAATCTTATCCACCTTGAGGCGCCGTGCCACTTCTCCCAGAATTTCGCGGGAGCGATCAACATACTGCTTCTCGATCTCTCTGCTGAAATCGAGTCCTTCGTGGTATTTCGCACCGGTAATCGTAACGTCTGTCACCTGTACCGTGCAGTTGCTGCGTTCAATCTGGCCGGATGTCGCACGCGTAA
>Ga0310822_100295_pt1 | contig 27627 bp, 26 predicted proteins | sample P4_ome_2_FD_201313 | JGI IMG/M metagenome (GOLD analysis project Ga0310822, IMG submission 201313) | Sorghum-adapted microbial communities from Joint BioEnergy Institute, Emeryville, California, United States - P4_Day56_Rep2 | ecosystem: Engineered > Bioreactor > SSF (Solid state fermentation) >... | reverse complement strand
GCTCTTCCACCACCCTGGCCCTGCGGTCTGCTGCTCTGACCTTGCTTTCTTCCGCCACCCTGGCCCTGAGAGTTGCCTCTTCCGGCCTGGTTGCCATTTCTTTGCTCTTGACCAGTACTACTTTGTGCTTTACTGTTCACGTTTCGATTATTTTGTTGTTGGTTTTTTTCCATCTTCCCACTCTTTTCCGTATCACGCTTTTGTTGTTCTTGACCGTTTGCGCGTTGTTTTACCTGCTTCAGGTGCTCTTCTACCTTTTGAATCGTGCTGTCTTCCAATGTGCTCATGTGGTTGTTTACTGATAAATTGAGTTTAGTAAGCAAATTAATCATTTGCTTACTGCTAATCCCAAGCTCTTTAGCATATTCATAGACTCTCAATTTACTCATCTATCCACCCCCGACAGTTATTGGTTAATCAGCTGCGTCAATCGTGCTGCGAAGCCGGCATCGGTCACGCCAATGACAACTCGTTGCTCCTTTCCAAGCGCGGCGCCAAGTGTCAGGCGATCACCATACGTTGTACAAGAAACCTCGTAGCTGCCGCACTTATCTATTACTTTTTTGCGAGTGTTGGGGGATGCATCGCCCGCCAGGATGACCAGATGCACCTGTCCCTGACGAACGGCCTTGATGACCAATTCTTCTCCCGTAATAAGCTTGCGGGCCCGCTGCGCCAGGCCAAGCATCTGCTCCACCTGGTTCATTTGCGTACATACCTCGCAAACTCTCGTTCCAGCTCCTCGTACTTTTCATCCGTTACTTCCGTTTTTAGGGCACGGTTCAGGAGCTTTTTCTTTTTTACAATATCAAATGCCTCCCGGGAGCGGGACACATACGCACCGCGTCCCGACGCTTTGCCGGTAGGATCGATTTTGATCTCACCTTCCGGCGTACGCACGATGCGCAGCAAATCGCGTTTTTCAAACATCTCCTGGGTAGCCAGACATTTGCGCTGCGGAGTTTTTCTCAGTTTCACGAAAACCTACTCCTTTTCATCCGCTGCGTCTACAGCAGCTGCATCGGTTTCAGCTTCGTACGCTTCATCCTGTACAAATGTGTCCTGCTGCTCTTCAGATGCACCATCGGCCGGAATAACAGAAACCGGTTCGCTGTATACGAATCCTTCCTCGGCAGCCTGTGTTTCGCTCTTGATGTCAATTTTCCAACCCGTCAGCTTGGCGGCCAGGCGGGCGTTTTGTCCACGCTTGCCAATCGCAAGTGACAGTTGATAATCAGGTACAATGACGCGCGTTACCTTTTCCCCTTCATATACGGTTACATGCACCACTTTGGAAGGGCTAAGCGCATTTGCGACATATTCAGCCGGATCTTCCGACCACTTCATGATGTCGATCTTTTCTCCTCTTAGCTCCTGTACAATCGTCTGTACACGCATCCCCTTAGGACCTACGCAGGCACCTACAGGATCTACGTTCGGATCTGCAGAGTAGACGGCAATTTTGGAACGGTCACCCGCTTCGCGCGCCACAGATTTAATCTCCACGACACCATCGAAAATCTCCGGCACTTCCAGCTCAAACAAGCGTTTCAACAGTCCCGGATGCGTACGGGACACAAAGATTTGCGGTCCCTTCGTCGTTTTCTCCACTTTGGTGATGAACGCTTTGACCCGATCACCCTGCTTAAATGATTCGTTCGGCATTTTCTCGTTCAGCGGCATCAGCGCTTCGACTTTGCCGAGATCAATATAATAAAATCGGCTGTCTTGACGCTGCACGATGCCGGTTACGATGTCCTGCTCACGATCGATAAACTCGCTGTAAATAATGCCGCGCTCCGCTTCACGGATGCGCTGTGTAACGACCTGCTTAGCGGTCTGCGCCGCGATGCGTCCGAAATCGCGCGGCGTGACTTCCATGTCGATAATGTCATCAACCATGTAGTTCGGGTCGATTTCCTGCGCTTCATCAATTGAAATCTGCGAACGAGGGTCCGTTACCTCTTCTACCACGGTTTTGCGGGCGAATACGCGTACGTTGCCCAGTTCGCGGTTAATATCTACGCGCACGTTCTGCGCGGAATTGAAATTACGCTTATAGCCGGAAACAAGCGCCGCTTCGATCGCTTCAATCAGCACTTCCTTGCTGATGCCTTTCTCTCTCTCTATCTCATTTAATGCTTCAATAAACTCGGCATTCATGATTATCCCTAATCCTCCTTTCAAGTCCTAAAAAACAATCGCGAGACGGGCGCTGGCCACTTTATCGCGCGGAATGACAGCAGTCGTTCTCGCTTCTTTAATCTCCAAATTTTGTCCGTCATAAGAAACGAGTTCGCCTTCAAACACTTTAGCGCCGTTAATCGGCTCATATGTCGTCACGTGTACGTGCTTGCCGACGGCGCGCTCGAAATCTCGCTCTTTTTTCAACGGACGTTCGGCGCCAGGCGAAGATACTTCGAGAAAGTATGCGCCCGGAATCGGATCGATCTCGTCCAGCTTCTTGCTCAGCTTCTCACTGACACGTCCGCAATCTTCAATATCTACGCCGTCTTCTTTATCGATATACACGCGAAGGAACCAGTTGCTTCCTTCTTTCTTGTATTCGATTTCGACGAGCTCCAAATTTTCTTCTTCCAGAATCGGTGCGACCAGTTCTTCGGTCACGGCGATTACATGTTGATTCAAGAACATAGACCCCCTAAGCAAAGTTCAATAGAATCGGCAAGCAAATAAGACGCTTATTTGGCTAAAAGGAAAGAGTGGGTTTCCCCACTCTTTGCGTCATAGCATTACGTATACTTAGTATTACCAAAAAGTATTATAGCATAATCACGAAACCGAGGCAACAACGGCCAAGACTGGAATGAACCCGGTAAATCGGATGTAAGAATCTTCCTTGCTATCCTTTATCTCTCCTGACTCTAAAACAGCGATAGCTGGTTCGTCTCAGGCAGGCTGCTCAGACACCCCTGCTGCTGGAGAAGCTCGATTACGGAACGGGAACAGCGCGCACGCTGCTGCAGGTCTTCGACGGACAGGAATTCCCCTGCCTCACGCGCTTTAACAATGTTGAGCGCGGCGCTCGTACCGACCCCTGCCATTGCATTGAACGGAGGAATAAGGCTGTTCCCGTCGATAACGAACTGTGTAGCATCAGAGCGGTAAAGATCGACATTTTGGAATCGGAAGCCCCGTTCGCACATTTCAAGACACATCTCAAGCACCGTAAGCAGCGCTTTTTCTTTCGGCTGCGCGTCGTTGCCTTTCTCTACAATTTCTTTAATCCGGGCGCGAATCGCGCTCGCTCCCTGTACCGCAAGCTCCACATCGAAGTCGTCCGCCCGCACCGTAAAGTAGGTAGCATAGAAATGGATCGGATAATACACCTTAAAGTACGCAATCCGTACGGCCATCAATACGTAGGCTGTAGCGTGCGCCTTCGGGAACATATACTTAATTTGCTTACACGACCAGATATACCAATCCGGTACGTTGTTTTTCTTCATTTCCTCTTCCATTTCGGGCGTGAGGCCTTTTCCTTTCCGCACCGACTCCATAATCTTAAATGCAAAAGACGGTTCAAGCCCTTTGTGCATCAGATAGACCATGATGTCATCGCGGCAACCAATTACGTCTTTTAACTCGCATGTGCCGTTGCGCACGAGTTCCTGCGCATTGTTCAGCCACACGTCCGTACCGTGTGAAAGCCCGGAAATCTGAACCAGCTCGGCAAAAGTGGACGGACGGGTATCCTCAAGCATCTGACGAACGAATTTTGTACCAAACTCCGGTACGCCAAGCGTTCCAACATTACTGTCAATCTGTTCCGGCGTTACACCCAGCACCTCTGTACCGCTAAAAATCTTCATGACTTCCGGGTCGCCAACCGGGATCTTCTTCGGATCGATCCCGGTCAAATCCTGCAGCATCCGAATGACCGTCGGATCGTCGTGCCCCAGAATATCAAGCTTCAGCAAATTGTCATGAATGGAATGGAAATCATAATGAGTCGTGCGCCATTCCGCTTCCTTATCGTCCGCGGGATACTGAATGGGGCAGAAATCATAAATTTCCATATAATCAGGCACAACGATAATGCCACCCGGATGCTGCCCCGTCGTTCGCTTAACGCCTGAACATCCGGCGGCGAGGCGGCTCATTTCCGCACTGCGCCAAACTTTTCCTTTTTCTTCGGCGTACTTGCGAACGAAACCATAAGCCGTTTTCTCTGCCACCGTACCGATGGTACCGGCACGGTAAACATAATCTTCTCCGAACAGCACTTTCGTATAGTTATGTGCGTGCGGCTGGTACTCCCCGGAGAAGTTCAGATCGATGTCGGGAACCTTGTCCCCTTTGAAGCCAAGGAATGTTTCGAAGGGGATATCATGCCCATCGCCCGTCATCGGAATGTTGCAGGTCGGACAGTCTTTCGGAGGCAGGTCGAATCCGGACCCGTATTCCCCTTTCGTAAACCATTCACTGTGTTTGCATTTCGGACAGCGGTAATGCGGCGGCAGCGGATTCACCTCAGTAATCTCTGTCATCGTGGCAACGAACGATGAACCGACCGAGCCCCGGCTCCCGACCAGATAACCGTCATCGATTGATTTCTTTACCAGCTTGTGTGAAATCAGATAAATAACCGCAAAACCGTGTGTAATAATGCTGTTTAATTCTTTCTCCAGACGCTTCTCAACAATTTCCGGAAGCGGTTCTCCATACAATTCTTTCGCTTTGTTGTAGCTCATCGAACGAATTTCTTCGTCCGCGCCTTCAATTTTCGGCGTATACAAATCTTTCGGAATAATTTCAAGCTCTTCGAACCGGTCCGCAAGCATATTCGGATTTATTACGACGACTTCTTTCGCTTTTTCCTCGCCCAAGTATTTAAACTCTTCAAGCATCTCCTCCGTCGTGCGGAAGTGGGCATCCGGCTTATATTGGTCTTTAAGCGGACTAAAGCCGGTGATGCCATGGATGAGGATTGTGCGGTAATCCTTCTCGTACGGATGCACATAATGTACGTTGCCTGTCGCAATGACCGGAATATTCAGCTTCTCACCGATTTCGACAATCTTGCGGTTGGCCTCCATCAGTGCGGCTTCGTTTGGCACAAGCTGCTTTTCAATGAGATGGCGATTAATCTCAATCGGCTGAATCTCCAGCACATCATAGAAACGGGCCACCTCTTCCGCTTCTTCTGGACTTTTATTGAGCACTGTTTCGAAGAGCTCGCCCTTTTCGCACCCGGAACTAATCAACAGGCCTTCCCGGTGTTTTTGAATCTGCGCCCGCGGAATACGCGGCGTCTTGTATAAGTACTCCGTATGGGACAGAGAAATAATTTTGTATAAGTTTTTCTTGCCGACCTCATTCAAAGCATAAATATTGCAGTGAAACGGACGCGAATTCTGCAAATCCAGACCGACATGGTTGTTCAACTCATTTAGATTGGTAATCTCCCGCTCCAGCACATCTTTTAACATATAGAAAAAGACATGGCCGGTCGCTTCTGAGTCGTCAACGGCCCGGTGGTGGTTTTCCAGGCTAACGTTAAACTTGCCCGCCAATGTATTAAGTCGGTGGTTACGCATGCCCGGATAGAGAAAACGGGCCAATTCGAGCGTATCGAGGAACGGGTTCTCCATCAGCGGCAGTCCGACCTGTTTGCAGCTTGCATGGAGAAAGCCCATATCGAACTTGGCGTTGTGCGCTACAAGTACCGCGTCGCCGACGAAGTCGACAAATTCGCGGATAACCTGTTCAAGCTCCGGCGCGTCTTTAACCATGTCGTCTGTAATATTAGTCAACTGTTGAATGTTGAGCGGAATCGGTTCATGTGGGTTGATGAACGATTCATAGCGCCCGATGATTTCACCGTTCTTCATCTTGACGCCGGCCAGCTCGATAATTGTGTTATTGACGACAGACAAACCGGTTGTCTCCACGTCAAAAATAACGTACGTATCGTCAGCCAGCAGTCGATCCTGCGGCTGATGAACGATGACGGCCGAGTCAGGCACGACGTTCGCTTCCATACCGTACAAAACTTTGATCCCGTGTTTTTTCGCAGCTGAAAATGCCTCGGGAAATGCCTGGGCAACTGCATGGTCAGTGATGGCAATCGCTTTGTGTCCCCATTCGGCCGCCTGTTTAATCAAGCGCTCAGCTGATGCGATGCCGTCCATCGCGCTCATGTTCGTATGGCAGTGGAACTCAACCCGCTTTTCTTCCGCATTGTCCATCCGGGATGCCGATGGTTTGATTTGAATTAAATCTTTCGCCATCATAACCAGTTCACGTGCGAATGTGTCTTCCTGAATCGGGCCCCGCACACGGAGCCAGATGCCGTTTTTAATTGCCGAAAGCTTCGGCACATCGTCTTTATCACGGGCAAATATCTTCACCTGCAACGAATCCGTATAATCGGTAATGTTGAACGTGCACAGCGTACGGCCGCTGCGTAGTTCGCGTATTTCCGCACCAAAGACCAGTCCTTCGATGCAGGTACGGCCCATTTCTTCTTGAATCTCGCAAATAGAAATGGACGGTTCTTTGATGTCGTATCCGATTTGCAGCACGTCCACCGCTGCCGCTTCTTTGCTAGCTTCGACTTTTTCCTTTTCTTTCTGCTTCTCCAGCAGCGCTTCCATCGCGCGGCTACGATCTTCCTCTTCCCGCTGCTCAACAAACTGCTGGTAGGTTTCTTCGTTTTGCGCTACATGATAGGTGACCGGAAGCGACTCCCCGCATAGCTGTTTCATTGCACGAACGATCCACTCGTCTACCTGACGCTGTTTCATTTTCTCAATGGCAAATGTATCAAGCACGCCCAATTTTATTTTATTGTCCGTAACTTCATAAGTCGCCTTTTTTAAATACGTAGATGTCGAATTGATATGCGGTGAGACCCTTTCAACAATCAACGGCCAATATTCTTTTATGAATTCCGGCATCGACACAGGGCGAACGTACCGCATGTCGCAATCGACCGCAGCGATGTTTTGAAATGCCTGTACCAGTTTGGCATAAAAAGCCTGGTATATGTTCAACGGAAGCAGTTCGGGAAGCTGCAGGAAGAAATGCCAGCGTTTCTCCTGGCGGTATACTTCCACTTTCTCAATAAGACCGCCGGAAAAATATTTTTCGACAAACTCAGGCGGAATGGCCAATTGCTGAAGCAAAAGCCCGAAGCGTTCTTGCTTCACCGCGTCGTTTTCCATACAAACAAGCACCTTCCTCCCGAAAAAAATAATGCGGAGAAGAAGGAAAAGAAAGAAGAGAACGAAAGGATGATTTCAATGAAAAAAAGGCGAACGCCTTTTTCTTCTCTGAATCCTCTTCTCTTCTTTCTTTCCTCCTGATTTCCCACTCTATTACTCTATTACCTGCCTAGCATCTATTTTTATTGCAGAGAAGCGGCCAATTCTTTAACATAAGTCAAAAGCTCGTCCACATGTACGTCTTTGCTTTCGCCCGTTTTCCGGACTTTACACTCAACAAGACCTTCGCCTGCTTTGCCGCCGACAGTAACGCGAATGGGCAGGCCAATGAGGTCTGCATCTTTGAATTTCACGCCGGCACGCTCCGGACGGTCATCAAGCAGTACTTCGTACCCTTCTTTTTGAAGCTGCTCATAGATTGAATCAGCCAGTTGTTTTTGTTCTTCGTTCTTCACATTCACTGGCACAACGTGTATCTGGTATGGCGCCAGCGACCACGGCCAGATGATTCCGTTCTCGTCATTGTTCTGCTCGACACAGGCAGCCACCGTACGCGAAATACCGATGCCGTAGCAGCCCATAATCATCGGCTGCTCTTTTCCGTTCTCGTCGAGGAACTTGGCACCCATCTTTTCGCTATAGCGCGTACCGAGTTTGAAGACGTGTCCCACTTCAATTCCTCGCGCAAATGCGATATGGCCGCCACAGCGCGGACATTCGTCTCCTTCGATAATATTGCGCAGGTCAGTATATGTTTTGACGGTAAAATCGCGACCCGGCACAACGTTTTTATAATGATAGTCTTTCTCATTTGCTCCAGCCACCGCTCCGTTCATATCTTGGATGGCGAAATCAGCATAAACTTCAATGTCTTCCGGCAAATTGAACGGACCGACAAAGCCAAGCGGAATTCCGAGCTTGTTCAACTCTTCTTCCGTTGCCATGGTCAGCACATTCGCATCCACGATATTTTTCAGTTTTACGTCATTAAGCTCGTGGTCCCCACGCACAAGCGCCACGACAAAGCGCTCATCCGCTTTAAATACAAGCGCTTTGATAAACTGGCGGGCTTCCATATCAAAATGGTTCATCAATTGTTCAATTGTTTTTACATCAGGTGTTGCCACTTTTTCCATCTCAGCCTGAGATGCGGTGCGCTTTTCTGCAGACTTATAGACGACTTCCGCTTTTTCGAGATTCGCCGCATAGTCGCAGGATGTACAATAGGCAATCGTATCTTCACCAATCTCAGACAACGCCATGAATTCGTGCGTGCCTTTACCGCCGATCGCGCCGGCATCCGCTTCGACCGCACGGAATGTCAGACCTGCCCTTGTAAAAATGCGGGTATAAGCGTCGTACATGTCCTGATAGCTTTTGTCCAGACCTTCACGGGTCGTATCAAAGCTATAGGCGTCTTTCATGATAAATTCACGTGAACGAATGACTCCAAAGCGCGGACGTACTTCATCACGGTATTTCGTTTGAATTTGATATAAATTAATCGGTAGTTTTTTGTAGGTGTTCAAGTTATCACGCACGAGACCGGTGACAACTTCTTCGTGTGTCGGCCCAAGCACGAAATCACGATTGTGGCGATCTTTCAGACGCATTAATTCGGGACCGTATGCATCCCAACGACCCGTCTCCTGCCATAGTTCCGCCGGTTGAATGGCCGGCATGGAAATCTCCTGGGCGCCGGCGCGATCCATTTCCTCCCGCACAATTTGCTGTACTTTGCGCAGAACACGGTAGCCCAACGGTAAATATGTATAAACGCCGGATACCAATTGGCGCATTAAGCCAGCCCGTACCATAAGCTGGTGACTTACAATCTCCGCTTCCGCAGGCACCTCCCGCAATGTAGGCAGAAATAGCTTGGACTGTTTCACAACACTGTACCTCCTGTATATGCTTATTATATCTATACACTTTCATGGACGGAAAAAAGAAGGAGAGAAAGAGAAAAGTAAGAAAACACAACACCTTCCTTTTCTTCTCCTTCTTTATCCTTTTTCCCGCACCACGCAAAATATCAAAGTGCTACATGTGATTTTTTAGAAAAAACGCTGAATGTCGTTCCAGGTTACGACCAGAATTAATACCATCAAGAACGCAAAGCCAAGGAAATGCACCATGCCTTCTTTCTGCGGATCAATCGGGCGACCACGCAATGCTTCAAGGCCGATAAAGACCAGACGTCCCCCGTCGAGCGCCGGCAGCGGAAGCAGGTTCATAATTCCCAGGTTCACGCTCAACGCCGCCGCCCACTGAATGAGTACAACCAGGCCGTTTTCCGCAGCTTTATACGTATAGTTAAAGATGCCGACCGGTCCCGACAGTTCCTGCACAGGGACTTGGCCAGTAAACAGTTTACCCAGCATTTCATATATCAGTTTTGAGAACTCATACGTAGTGACCGCGCCATACTGAGCAGCTCCGACGAATGATTTAGATGTCGGCGAGTAGACGCCGATTTTGCCGATCTGGACTTCTTTGTCCCCCTGCTTCTGCACTTCTTTTGCAGGAACTACCGGGAGAGAGAATTGTTCACCGCCTCTCTCGATAATAAACATCAGCTCCTTGCCCGGCGACGTACTCACTACCTGTACAATATCTTTCCAGGTGTCCATCTGCTTACCGTTAATGGATAACACCTTATCTCCCTGCTGTAGACCGGCTTTGGCCGCTGCCTGGTTTGGAATAATCTGCCCGATAACCGGCTTGTCAGATGGCACACCGTACGCCAGCCCCATTACTGTCAGCAGCACAAATGCAAGCAAAAAGTTGGCGAGCGGTCCCGCAAAGATAGCGGCGGCCCGCTGTCCGACCGTCTTGCTGCCAAACTGACGATCATACGGCGCAATCTGCGTCTCTTGATTATGGTGAAGCATCATTGCCTGCGGGTGGACCGGGTAACGAACTTCCTCGCCGTCTTCGATGCCACGAATAAACAGCTTATGTTCCAAATCCGTCTCTTCTACCGTAACGACAGTCGCTTCCGGGTGGTTGCGAATGTTCGTTAAAATCATACGCGTCACTTTGCCGTCTTCATCAAAGATAAGGCCCACATCCTGCCCGCGCTGTATCTCAATGACTTCCGGGTCCTCTCCTGCCATGCGGACGAATCCTCCAATCGGCAGCAAACGAAGCGTATAACGCGTTTCCCCTTTGACGAAAGAGAACAGCTTCGGCCCCATGCCGATAGCAAATTCGCGGCATAAAATTCCGGCACGTTTGGCCAGCAAAAGATGCCCTAATTCATGGATAAAGACTAACAATCCAAACACAAGAACAATGGCTAAAACCTTTACCAACGGGGTTCCACCTTTCCTGATTGTTTGGCCCTTTCATCAGGCCGGTTAATACTCTTCTGCAACTTGACGCGCCCACCGGTCCGCTTCCAAAATGTCTTCAAGCCCTGGATCTACAACGACCCGGTGCTTCCCCATCGTGTATGCGATCGTATCTTCAATCGCCAGAAATGGAATGTCTCCGCGAAGGAACCGCGCCACCGCCACTTCATTGGCCCCATTCAGCACCGCAGGCATCGTGCCCCCCTTTTGCCCCGCCTCATACGCAAGTGCAAGACACGGGTAACGCTCAAAATCGGGCGCCGCAAAGTGAAGCTTTGCAATCTTCACCAGGTCAAGTGGTTCAGTTTCCAATTCCACTCTCTCCGGATAACTCAATGCATACTGAATCGGAATACGCATGTCCGGTGTTCCCAGTTGAGCCATCACCGCACGGTCCGTAAACTCCACCATAGAGTGGATGATGCTTTCCTTATGGAGAATTGTGTCAATTTTGGCATACGGCAAATCGAACAACCAATGAGCTTCAATGATTTCCAATCCTTTATTCATCATTGTAGCCGAATCGATTGTAATTTTAGCCCCCATACTCCAATTCGGATGAGAAAGGGCTGCTTCTACCGTCACGTCTGCCAGCTGCTCCCGTGTTAAATCACGGAACGAGCCGCCTGAAGCAGTCAGAATGATTCGGCGTACAGCCGCTCTGTCTTCCCCCTGTAAGCACTGGTAAATAGCCGAGTGTTCGCTATCTATCGGTATGACGGAAACGTCATGTTCTTTCGCTTTTCGCATTACGATATGGCCCGCTGTGACGAGTGTTTCCTTATTAGCCAGGCCAATCGTTTTTCCCGCTTCAATGGCCGCAAGCGTCGGTGCAAGCCCGGCACTTCCCACCATGGCCGAGATAACAAAATCAGTGTCAGGATGGGTCGCTGTTGCGAATATCCCTTCTTCTCCCCACATTACTTTCGTATGCGGGGGCAGTTCATGTTTTATTTTTTCGGCCAACTCTTTTGTCTGTACCGAAATGAGGTGAGGCCGAAACTCCCGAGCCTGTTCGGCCAGCAATTGAATGTTTCTTCCGGCTGCGAGCGACACGACCGAAAATCGGTCGGGATGCTGCCGCACAATATCAAGCGCCTGTGTTCCTATTGATCCGGTAGAGCCTAGAATGGCTATTTTTTTCATACTTCCTCCTAAAGGACGGTCAACCTATGCCTTTTCTTCTCATTTTATAACAATTGAAGCAAATGCAGAACGGGAAAAACAATGATTAAACTGTCAAATCGGTCAAGCATGCCCCCGTGTCCCGGCAAAATCGCCCCCGAATCTTTTACGTTTAACGTACGTTTGATGGCTGACTCCATCAAGTCTCCAATTTGTCCGCTTACCGAGATAACAAGCCCGATAAGCAGCGCATGCGGAATCGTAAAGGTCCCGGTGACCAGCGAAAATATAAGCATTGTGACCATTGTCAAGATAATACCGCCCAGCGATCCTTCAATCGTCTTATTTGGGCTGATAGACGGCCATAATTTTGTTCTGCCGCGATATTTCCCAACAAAATACGCTCCCGTATCGGTTGCCCACGTACCAAACAAAATGGAGAGCATTACGGCAAGGCCGTTCGCCATTCGGGTTTCGTTCATAAAGTGAAACCCGATGCCAAGATAAAACGCGCTAAAAAAAAGATAGGCGATATGCTGATATTCTACCCGGTTCTTCGAAGCTACGGTAATGAACAAAAGCAGCAGAATAAATAAAAATATGACATCGCCCCGCAGCGTATTTCCGCTCCACACCAGGTCAGGAAAGAGCAAAAGCCAAAGCAAAACAAGGCCGGTCAGCCCGTGCCAATCCATTAACCGGATATGATTCATTCGGATTAATTCATAATAAGCAAGCGTAGCAAGAAAAAAAACAAGGGCAGTAAACCAGATGCCTCCTTGATAGACGACAAGAAGAAAACCGGCTCCCCCCAATACCCCTGTAATTACCCGTGTTTTCAAGCGTTCCACCTCTTACCTGGCGCGCCTTCCATTACATTAGCGCCCCGTATCGTCTGTTCCGCTGTTGATATGCTTTGACTGCTTCGTAGAAATGTTTTCGGGAAAAGTCCGGCCAGTACACCTCACTGAACCAGAATTCGCTGTAGGCCAGCTGCCAGAGCATAAAATTGCTTAGACGAAGCTCGCCGCTCGTGCGAATTAGTAAATCGGGATCAGGCAGTCCGCGGGTAGTCAAATGCGAGCTAAACGTCTCTTCATCAATTTGATCAATGGTAAGCGTTCCGTCTTTGACTTCTTGCGCCATTTGTTTAACTGCGCTAATCATCTCCGCCCTGCTTCCGTAATTCAGCGCAAAATTGAGGATTAACCCGGTATTCTCACGGGTCTTATCCCGTGCTTCCACCACGGCTTTCAGCGTATAATCGGGCAAATCTTCTTCATAGCCCACCATACGCACCTGCACGTTACGCTCGATTAACTCTTCTAATTCGGTCGCCAGGTATTCCTGAGGCAAACGCATTAAATATTCTACTTCTTCGGCAGGACGCTTCCAGTTCTCTGTCGAAAAAGCATACAGGGTCAATACTTCTACACCGATTTCATCTGCCGCCTTCGTAATCTCTTTTACCGTTTTCATGCCGGCACGGTGTCCGGCCACGCGCGGTAGCGCTCGTCTCTTTGCCCATCTTCCGTTTCCATCCATGATAATGGCAATGTGTCTTGGAACATTAGCAAGATCCAATTCATATTCATTCAGCAGCGGATCATTTTCCGATTTTTGCATCCACCTGGTTAGTTTATCAAGCATACGTACGTTCCCCCGTACTATCAAATATATCATAAACCCCCTCACCTACGAGGGGGTTATTTGTTACACTTCCATGATTTCTTTTTCTTTATCGGCGATGATTTGGTCTACAAGCCCTACATGCTTGTCCGTCGCTTTCTGTACCAAATCCTGATTATGCTTCATGTCATCTTCCGTAATATCGCCGTTTTTCTCCATTTTCTTAATGGCATCGTTAGCGTCACGACGAATGTTACGAATAGCAACTTTTGCTTCTTCGCCTTCTTTTTTCGCCAGTTTTACAAGTTCCATACGGCGCTGTTCCGTAAGCGCCGGGATCGAAATACGAATAACATTCCCGTCATTGGTCGGCGTCAAGCCCAGATCGGATTTAAGAATCGCCTTCTCAATCGGACCCAGCATTGTTTTCTCCCAGGGCTGAATCACAAGCAACCGCGGCTCCGGTGTGCTTATGTTCGCCGCCTGGTTTACCGGCACCGGCGATCCGTAGTAATCGACTGTAATTTTGTCCAGGAGAGAAGGTGTGGCTCTGCCGACGCGCAGGGTAGCCAGACCCCGCTTTAAAGAAGCGATGGCTTTATCCATTCTCTCTTCGGCTTCTTTTAGTACTTGCTGTGGCATCGTTATTATTCTCCTTTCACGATCGTACCAATTTTTTCGCCCATAATGGCTCGTTTAATATTTCCCTCTTCCATAATGGAGAAAACAAGGAGCGGAAGATGGTTATCCATACACAGGCTAGAAGCGGTAGAGTCCATTACACCTAACCCTTTATTCAACACTTCTAGATACGTGAGGTTTTCGTATTTCTCAGCGTTCGGATCAAGCGCCGGATCGGCAGAGTAGATGCCGTCCACTTTGTTCTTCGCCATCAGTATCACTTCGGCTTCGATTTCAGCCGCGCGAAGCGCTGCCGTCGTATCGGTGGAGAAATATGGATTGCCTGTGCCGGCTGCAAAAATAACGACACGGTTTTTCTCTAAATGGCGGACAGCTTTTCTTCTTATGTAAGGTTCGGCAACTTGCCGCATTTCAATTGAGGTTTGCACGCGCGTAGGAACGCCAACTCTTTCCAGGCCGTCTTGCAGTGCCAGGCTATTCATCACGGTAGCCAGCATGCCCATGTAGTCGGCCGTCGTACGGTCGATTCCTTTTGCGCTTCCGGCCAGGCCGCGCCAAATATTACCACCACCAACAACGATGGCGACCTGTACGCCCAATTCTACAATTTCTTTAATCTGGTGAGAAATCGACGTAATCACATCGGAATCGATCCCATATCCAACATTTCCGGCGAGAGCCTCTCCGCTTAATTTTAATACAACACGTTTATACGCGGGAAGTGGCATTGAAAAACAACTCCAATCCTCTTTAAAATTCTTCGCTGCTCGTAAGAAGATTTCCTGCTTTTTCCGCAGTTTACAAAATAGGGAACACCGCGTGTTCCCTACTTCATTCGCTTTTAGGCGTTATTTTTTTTAGTTTGCGCCATTACTTCTTCTACGAAGTTGTCGGCTTTCTTTTCAATGCCTTCGCCTACTTCATAACGAACGAAACGCACAACGTCCGTGTTGTTCGCTTTCAGAAGGTCTTTTACTTTCTTATCGGAATCTTTTACGAAAGTTTGTTCAACCAAGCAAACTTCTTCGTAGTATTTGTTCAGACGGCCTTGCACCATCTTTTCAACAATATTTTCTGGTTTACCTTCGTTCAACGCTTGTGCTTTCAGAACTTCGCGCTCTCTTTCAAGCTCGCTTGCATCCACATCTTCGCGCTTGACATACGTTGGTTTTGCAGCAGCAATTTGCATGGCAAGGTCTTTTGCCAGTTCTTCGTTCGCAGTGTTAGTCATTTCGATCAGCACGCCAATGCGACCGCCCATGTGAAGATAATGGCCGAACAGGTTTCCTTCCGGTTTTTCCAGAATTTCAAAACGACGAAGGTTCATATTTTCGCCAATGGTTGCGATTTTCTCATTCAGCACTTCTTGCAGCGTTGCACCCTGCCCTTTAAACGCTTGCCCCAGCGCTTCTTCTACGCTTGACGGACGCTGGCTCAGCAGGTGTTCCGTAATTTCTTTTACGAATGTTTGGAAATTCTCGTTTTTGGCTACGAAATCGGTCTCGGAGTTTACTTCCACGATGCAGCCCAGGTTTCCTTCCACAGCAACAGCAGTAAGGCCTTCAGCAGCAATCCGGTCTGATTTCTTTGCAGCTTTTGCAATTCCCTTCTCACGGAGAAGGTCAATTGCTTTTTCCATGTCTCCGTCCGTTTCTTGCAACGCTTTTTTACAATCCATCATGCCTGCGCCTGTTCTCTCGCGCAGTTCTTTTACCATGCTTGCACTAATTGCCATGAGAAAATCCTCCTACACATTTGTTAAGTTTAAAATATAGGGTTTACGTAACTTTGCTTTATTGTAACAAAAGGGCGGAAAAAGGTTACACCCTTCGCCACCCTTACATTGCTCGCGGAACTTATACAGTAGCTGCAACCTCTTCACCAGATCCCTGGTTTGCTTCGAGAACCGCATCCGCCATTTTTGCTGTTAACAATTTTACGGCGCGGATGGCATCATCGTTGCCCGGGATAACATAATCGATTTCATCCGGATCGCAGTTCGTGTCAACAATACCTACGAGCGGGATGCCAAGTTTACGGGCCTCCGCAACCGCGATACGCTCTTTGCGGGGATCGATTACGAAAATTGCATCCGGAAGTTCTTTCATGCCCTTAATACCGCCAAGGAACTTCTCCAGGCGTTCTTTTTCTTTGCGAAGCAAGATAACTTCTTTCTTCGGAAGAAGTTCGAAAGTGCCGTCGTTCTCCATTTCCTCCAATTGGTGCAGGCGAGCCACACGTTTTTGGATTGTGCTGAAGTTCGTCAGCGTACCACCCAACCAGCGTTGGTTAATGTAATACATGCCGCAGCGCTGCGCTTCTTCAGCTACAGACTCCTGCGCCTGTTTTTTCGTTCCAACAAACAGAATTTTACCGCCATTCGCTGCAATTTCACGAACGAAGTTGTACGCTTCTTCTACTTTCTTTACGGTTTTTTGCAGATCAATAATATAAATTCCGTTACGTTCGGTGAAGATATAGCGGGACATCTTCGGGTTCCAGCGACGAGTCTGGTGACCAAAGTGCACACCGGCTTCCAGTAATTGTTTCATAGAAATTACTGCCATCTCCACGACACCTCCTCTAAAATGGTTTTTTGTAATGCCTCCGCTCTTCGCATCTCCGAATGAGACTCACACGTTACCGTGCAAGCACCTTCACCCGGATTGAAGAACGTGTGTATTTTCACACCGTTTGTAAATATACCATAGGTGTTAAAAAAATGCAACAAGCTGGTATGAAAATTTCATCGTCTACCAGGAGAGATTAGTTTGCAGCTAAAAAACCCTGCTTTTTCAACATTTGGATCACCATTTCTACCTCTCCGTCACCTATCCCCAGCTTACGGGCAATATCGTGCGGAGACATCCCCCCGGAGTACAGCCGGGGGATATCTTTATAGTCGTCTTTTAGAAAATGCGGAAAGAGAAGGGACGAAGCGGCTTTTTCGTGCAGCAAGTCACCTGCAACATGCTGTGCAGCCGTTACCTTTTGTGCTAATTCTTCGTTTTGTTTTTCCAGTTCAGATACTTTTTGTCTAAGAGAAGCTAACTCTTCCTTCACGCCGGCCAATTCCATATCCGTTATGCGTTTAACCTGTGCAATGGAACGCACCAGTTCTTTGTTCTCCTGCTCAAATTCAGTTATCAGCGTATGAAGTTTTTCTTCAGCCGCCGCTCCCTGTGTCGTTCGCTCACCATTGCCTTTCAAAAAACGAAGCAATAGCAGAAGGACAATAACAGTAAGAGCGGAAAGCCAGATTTCTATCATGTATTTTCACCAACTATCCGTGGGTTATGAAAAGGTATTAAAGTGTAATGTCCAGGCTATGCCCTTTGTACGGATGAAGATTTGGTTTTTCCGATTCGCTAAAGGCGTAGTTTTTCTTTTTCTGTTTTCTAGAACTCATTCCCTGTTCGCCCGAACTCCCTTTGTCTCCCTGGTTAATATGGTTTTTGGTCGCTTCTTCCGTTTTGGCTATGCGCGTTCGGTTCACTTCGTCTTTTTGCTCTTGCTCAAGCGCCAGGCCTGCCTGTTCCTGCTGCGGCCTTTCCTGCAGATGCTCTTGTATTTTTCCTACATCCTGCATACGCGGAATGGCGATTTGCAATTCAAGTGCGCGCAGTGTCATCCGGACCACCTCTTTTCTTTGAAAATCATGAGGAAAGAAGGAGAGAAAGAGAAAATAAGATCCAAGGAAGAAAAAGGACTTCGCCTTTTTCTACATTAAAATCCTCTCCTCATTCCTTCCTCTCTTTTCATTCGTACCGCAAAAGTCAGCCGTCCTTCCCGTGATTTTCATGTCGGAGTTGCAGTTGAAACACCATGGGTAGTTTATTAAAGCGGCGTCGTAGTTATATGACCGTCTTCCCCAAGAATGAACGCGGTTCGATTATGATTTTCTTTTATAAAGCGCACCGCGTTACCGAATACAAGCTTAGTCCCGCTGTACATAACGCTTAGAACTTCGACACGGGCTTTTTCCATGCCGCCTACCTTCTCTTCAATTTCTTCTATCTTTTCTTTTGCATGTGAATATTTTTTTTCAGCCAGCAGCTTAGCATTCGTAAATTTAATCTGCAGTGCACGCTTATCCGGAGTGAGTTTGCCCTGAAGCGCTAACTGATCAAGAAAGCGCAGTCCTTGATCGGATTTTTTTATGGATTCCGTATATTCTTTGATTTCTTTCTTAAGCGCCTGCAATTCTTCGCGCAAACGCGGGTTTGCGCCAACCTCAATATTGGTAGGAGTGTTTGTCATATTGCCAATTATTTTCGCAACCACTTTTTCTCCTGCCTGTACCGTTCCGCCAACGATAAGTCCCTTAGTAGCTTTACAAATAACGTCACGGCCTGCGCTTACATTGCTGTGCATAATCGTCTGCGAAACAATAATATCATTTTCAGCTTTCACTGTTGCATTTTGAATAAAGCCTGCTTTTACATCCACATCGGCATGGATAGTGCCTTTATGATGTCCAATGATACCGCCTCTAATTTCAATCGTTCCTTTCGCTTCCAGCGTGGCGCTTTCAACACTCCCCGCAATACGAATATCGCCACCCGCTTTAATCGTAAAGCCAGGATGGACATTTCCGTTGACGACGACATTTCCGATAAAATCAATGTTTCCTACACCAAAATCAACGTCGCCTTTTACTTCATACACGGAAAGCACATTAATTTTTCCGTTTGCTGTAATCGAGACTTGACCGTCTACCGCCGCATAAGCATTATTTTTTTCTTGATCCAGCAATACGTTTTTTCCGATTTGAAATCGCGCCTCTTTGCCGTCTTTGGCCTGTATAACCTCTCCGCTTACACCGGTACCCGGCTGTCCCTTCGTAGGAGGAACTTTTCTGGCAAGCAACTGGCCCTTTGTAACATTCACCAATTGCAGCAGGCTATAATAGTCAACACTACCGTCCTCTCGCTCCTTAGGGCCTTTCTTTTCCGAGGGGCGTACTACAAATTCGATATATCCGTCCTTGCCAGCGGTCGGTGGCACTCCCTGCGCAATGACGAGCACTTCATTTGAATACATATAAGGACTTATTGCCACTTCACGTAGCAAGTTCTCATCAATACCAAATATAACGCGGTTCTGATTTATAATGGCCAGCAAATCCTCATATGTCACACGCACGTCTCCTTCAAGACGCAACTCCATTGTCGCCTGCATTTTATCTTTAGCAATTTGGACCTTTACCATGTCAGCCAGCGTCTTTGTGGAAGCCCCCTGCTCTACTTTATTTTCAGACCCCTCCATATGCAGCAACCTTCTTTCCCCTTTTACTCATTTAAGAGATAATCTTTTGCTCTCGCAAGCGCTCCGCGCATTCTAAAAATTGCCTTGGAATGCAGTTGAGAAATACGCGAAGCGGATAACCCCATGATTTCGGCAATCTCAGTCAACGAACATTCTTCATAATAGAACAAAGAAATAATTGTTCTTTCTTTCGGCGGCAGACGTTCAATCGCTTCAGCCAAAATGCGCTTCTGCTGATCTTTATGCAGCGCTAACTCCGGTCTTTCAGCATGCTCATCCATAATGACCGATTGCCGTGAGTGCTTTTGATCTTCATCGTCCGGGATGGGCTCATCAAGAGAAAAGACGGAGGCAAATGACACGTCCTGCATTGTCTGATTTAACTCTGCAAGTGAAATGTTAAGGTGTCTGCTTACTTCTTCATCCGTAGCCGCCCTGAGGTTCTGCTGTTCAAGCTGCGCATACGCTTCCTCAATCTTTTTTGCTTTGTCACGAATGGAACGAGGAAGCACATCATTCTCACGTAAACCGTCGATCATTGCACCTCTAATCCTCCACATTCCATACGTTTCAAATTGAAGGCCACGTGTATAATCGAATTTTTTCAATGCATCGAGCAAGCCAAGCCGTCCGAAGCTGATTAAATCTTCTTTATCTACTGTATCAGGCAGTCCAATAGACAGCCGGTTTGCCACATAATTGACAAGCGGGAGATATTGTTCAACCAACTCGATTTCCGTCTGTCTGTCTCCCTCTTCCCGCCAGCGTTTCCATTTCTCTATATCAAGCGTCTTTTTTGATTTCCGCGCCATCATACGCCCACTCCCTTCTATTCATTAGAGAATACACGCAGAGCTCGCGCGACTTCCTCCGGATCGATGTCATCTTTGCGGTTGCGTGCGATTTGCGGAAAATCGGCAGGGGTAAACTGTGAAAATTCCTCAAACGCAGGCTTTCCCTGTCTCCTTTCCAATTCTTCGCTCTGCTGTTGTGCGGACTCTTCCGGCGTTACCAAGTCAATATGCTGGCCTTTCTCCTCTCGTGTAAGCAAATGTTTATTTTCTTTACCAATGACCTTGCTAATCAAATACCGAAAAATAAACACAAACAAAAAGAATAGCACAAATGCAAGTAGAGAGCGCAAAAGGCTCTCTAAAAATAAATTATTTAAAATAGAAAATAGAAATGTAAAAGCGCTAATAATCCCTGCAATGATAAAATTCCATTTGATCGAACCTATCCACATATTACAATTCCTTTACCCCTTGGTTTACCGTTCGAATATTCAAGATCCCCGTACAACTATCTAATTCGATAGTTCGACCGCAGTTTCCTCCTGTATCTTCGGCAAGAATTGGAATACCCGCTTCATTTAACGCTTGCTTACAAGCTTCCACATTTCGTGGCCCGATTCGCATCGTGTCACTTGTGGTAGAAAACGCGAACATCTGCGCCCCTCCAGCCAGCTTAGCAACTAGTTTGCGACGGTTAGCACCAGCTTTTTCCATGTTTTCGATTAGCTTAGGGATAGCTGTATCCGCATATTTGGCGACGTTCAACATCCCTTTGCTTAACGAGGAATCCGGCAGCATGACATGCGCCATTCCCCCTATTTTATTTTGATTATCAAACAGTACAACCCCCACGCAGGAGCCCAGGCCTGTCGTGCGAATTCGGTCAGGAGATTTTGCAACATTTAGATCTGCCATGCCTACCTTAATGACATTCATTCCAGCGGAACTCCCAGTGCGTGGAATAATTGCGGTAAAGCGGTTGGATCAGGAATAAGAAAGAAATGTCCTGAAATTTTTTCATTTCCATGGAAAAAAGCAGTATCAATTGTAAGGGCAAAATCTCCGTTATGACCAATTTCTAACAAACCATAAGACAAAATCGCTCCTGCCATGTCAATAGCAACGGCTGGAGGAGATGGCTGCATATTTAACTTTGTAAAATCAGCCAGAGAAGAAAGATACGATCCGGTTAGAATATTGCCGATTTCATTCAACGCGGACAATTCCATTTCATTGAAACTCTCTTCGTCCTGATTTATAATACCCATCAATTCGTGCAGCAAATTTTTTGCCGACTCTACAGATATGATAAAAAACATATTGCCGGGAATGTTGCCAAGTACCCGCAAAAACACGCAAACAACAAGCGATTCCGCTCCTCCTACAAAATCTGCAATTTCATCGAACGGAATGATCTTGACTTGAGGAACTTTCATATCGATTTCTTTGGAAATTAATTTGGAAAGAGCGGTGGCTGCGTTCCCCGCTCCGATATTCCCTACTTCTCGTAGAACATCAAGCTGAAAATCACCAAATTGTTCAAATTTCATCGCCTATGCCTCGATATTCTCCAATTGTTTTAATTCTTCTGTATTTAATACTTTATCAAGGTTAAGAAGAATAAGCAGGCGGCGATCCAACTTGGCAACTCCACGAAGATAGACCGCTTCGATTCCTCCCACCACTTCCGGAGGCGGCTCAATCGCATTGATCGGAATATCAATGACGTCATTGGCGGAATCGACAATCAATCCTACTTCAATCTCGCCTACGGCCACGATAATAACGCGTGTTGTTTCATTGTATGCGGTCTCTTCGATACCGAAACGGCGACGCAAATCTACAATAGGCGTAACAACGCCGCGCAGATTGATGACCCCTTTAACAAAGTTCGGAGTTCGCGGTACGCGGGTAATATGCTCAAGGCGTTCAATCGATTTTACCTGGTTAACTTCCACACCGTACTCTTCATCTTTTAGGCGAAATACAATGACTTTAATCTCTTCTACAATATCCTTGCGATCCAACACGGATGCTGCCTCCTTTATTTAATTAACGCGTTGCAATCGATAATAAGTGCAACCTGTCCGTCGCCAAGAATTGTGGCACCGGAAATCGCAAACACGTTAACAAGATATTTACCAAGTGATTTCAATACAATTTCCTGCTGGCCAATAAAGGAATCCACAACAAGTCCCGCCATTTTATCTCCTTTTCGTACGATTACAACAGAGATGTCGCTCTCTTTCTGTTTTTCACTATCAGGGATGCTGAAAATCGATTTCAAAGAGACAAGCGGGACAATCCGACCACGGAAATCAATGACATCCTGCTGATGCGCATGCATAATTTCATCCGGTGAAAAAACGGCCGTTTCGATAATGGAGCTAAGCGGCACTGCGAATTTTTCGTCCTCTACCTGTACGAGCATAGCGGAAATGATAGATAGCGTCAGCGGGAGCTGAATTAAGAATGTGGTACCGGCACCCGGAGTCGAATCAACGCTGCATGCGCCACCGAGCGATTCGATTTTCGTTTTTACTACATCGAGACCTACCCCGCGTCCAGATACGTCCGAAATTTTATCGGCAGTACTCAATCCAGAAGCAAATAGCAGTTCGTCGATTTGCTTATTTGAAAGCGCGCTTGCTGCCTGCTCCGTTATAATTCCACGCTCAATTGCTTTTTTGAGAACTTTCTCGCGGTTAATGCCTTTTCCGTCGTCACGTACTTCAATAAATACATGGTTACCGCTGTGATACGCTTTTAGCTGCACCAGGCCTTCTTCCGGCTTGCCTGCCGCCAGGCGCTCCTCCGCAGACTCGATACCATGATCAATCGAGTTGCGCAGCAGATGAACAAGCGGGTCGCCAATCTCATCAATAACCGTGCGATCCAGCTCCGTTTCCGCACCAATGATTTCAAGATTAATCTTCTTATTTAAATCTTTTGCCAGATCACGCACCATGCGGGGGAAACGGTTAAATACCTGCTCTACCGGAACCATCCGCATCGTCAGGATGATGTTCTGTAAATCTCCGCTGATACGACTCATATGTTCGACAGTCTCCATGAGCGCGCTTTGCCCGGATTCGCGTGCCAATTGCTCCAGACGTCCCCGGTCAATAACAAGCTCACTAAACAAATTCATCAGGACGTCGAGACGCTCAATATCTACACGGATGGTTTTTCCTGCCGTATTTTTCTTGGCAACTTGCGCCTGTGGAGCGGCTTTTTCTTCTTTTTCTTTTTTTGCTTCGGTCTGTTTAGCCAGAGCGGCTGCGGCGGTCTCTGCCGGATTCTCTTCCAGTTGGTTCATGGAAGCCACACGATGGGCCGCAGGATGAATCTCTTCTACCTCTACCGATTCAATCTCAGAAACATTCATAACCGCCGTTTCTACTTTTGTGCTCGATTCTTTGCTGATAAGCACAATCTCAAACGATTTTTCAAACTTTTCTTCTTCTAATTCTTCTACGGAAGGAGTTGTTTTGATAATCTCCCCCAGTCCTTCCAGGCTATCGTACACCATGTAGGCCCGTGCGGCTTTCAATACGCAATCGTCTTTTACAGATGTCTTAACCCAGTAGGCCTTATAGCCGGATTGAATGGACTGTTCAATTACCGTAAGTTCATATTCATCCAACTGATACGCTTTTGCGTTCTGAGGGACTTCCGCTATTGCCGCTGCCGCCTCATCTCCCGATCCGGACAATGCCTGGCCCCCCTGATGCGCAGTGGGAATTTCGCCACGAAGAATGGCCTTCAATGCTGAAACAATATGCGAGACATCTTCTTTGCCGTCTCCGCCTCCAGCGATCGAATACAGCATCGTTTCAAGCAAATCCACACACTTGAAAATCACATCCATAATGTCCGTATTAATGACCAGCTTATGATTGCGCGCCTGATCAAGAACATTTTCCATTTCATGGGTCAGCGCTGCCATGTCTTCAAAGCCCATCGTGGCAGCCATCCCTTTTAAAGTGTGAGCAGACCGAAAAATTTCATTGATTAAATCCACGTTTGCCGGATCGTTTTCAAGCACAAGCAAATTATCGTTAATAGCCTGAATATGTTCTTTTGATTCTTCAATAAACATATCCAAATATTGATTCATTTCCATAAACCATCCACCTCCCTAGCAATGTAAGCAACGCATAAGCTGGGCGGAGATTTCATGAAGTGGCGCTACGATGTCCACCGTTCCAGCTTGAATGGCAGCCCTTGGCATGCCGAATACGACGCATGTAGATTCGTCTTCCGCAATGACGGTGCGAACCCCGGTCTCTTTTAGTTTTTTCAATCCCGCTGTTCCATCACTTCCCATTCCGGTCATAATGATTGCATATTTGGCGGGGTGACGAATATGAGAGAGCGACTCGAACAGCCTATCGACAGAGGGCCGGTGTCCTCCCCGGGGCTGCTCCTGATTCAACGATATGTACAACTCCCCATCTGCTCGCTGTTTGACTTCCATATGATAGTTTCCCGGCGCAATGTATGCGTGACCGCTTTGCAACGTCTGGTTGTCTTCCGCTTCACTTACTTCAATCTGACATAATGAATTCAGGCGCTGGGCCAGTGACTTTGTAAATCCCGGCGGCATATGCTGCACAATAACGAGGCTCCCGTTAAAATCCTGCGGCAAACCTTTTAAAAACACCTGAAGCGCTTTAGGCCCCCCGGTGGAAGTCCCCACTGCTACTACATTCTCAATCTTTCCCTTTCGCATCTCTCCTACCGGCATTTTCCCTCTCCATACTTCATCGGTTGTTTTGTTATTCACTGAAGTGTAAGACAAAGAACGTTTCCCGGCAGCGGACGGAGGTGTGCGAAGCAAACGAGAAATTTTTATACGTGCAGCCGCTTTTACTTTCTCTATAAGTTCCGTCTCCACTCTGTGGAGATCAAGTGAAATGGCGCCAGAGGGCTTTGGTACAAAATCGACAGCTCCCATCTCTAGAGCGCGTATCGTCTCATTCGTCCCCTGCTGCGTCAAGCTGCTCAACATGACAACCGGAAGCGGTGTTTCCTTCATAATTTTCTCTAATGCTTCCAACCCGTTCATCACGGGCATTTCTACATCCAATGTAACGACGTCCGGAGACCATTTTCTTATAAGCTCTATCGCTTCTGAGCCATTTCTGCCTTTTGCCACCACTTGAATAGCGGAGTCCTGTTCCAGCAAATCACCGATCACTTTCCTCATAAATGCCGAATCATCAATGACTATCACTCGAATAGGCTGTGTCACTTTCTCCCCTCCCGCTATCTCCAAAACATCCGTAAACGTGAAAGAAAGCCCTTCACTCCGCCGCCATCCTCCATTTTTCCGTTAGAAAGATAGGCATTAACCAAACTTTTAAAATTGTTTGCCGCTTTGCTCGTCGGGTAAGCGAGACAAAGAGGACATTGCCTTTTCACCGCCTTCGAAACATGTACGTCATCATAGACGAAACCGAGCATATTCATCTCCAACTTCAGAAACTGGCGAGCAACAAGCAGCAGATTTTTGCCGGTAGCTCTTCCTTCTCTTTCATTTGCCGCACGATTGACCACTACGTTAATTTTGATGTCTTCCTTCTGGGTATGTGTCATCTTAACTAGGGCATATGCATCGGTCAACGAAGTGGGCTCAGGGGTTGTGACCAGCATAACCTCATCAGCGGATAGGAGAAAGCGAAGCATGTCTTTGGATATACCTGCTCCGGTGTCTAAGATAATTGTATCAGCATATCCTTGCAATTGGGTCAGCTGTTCGAAAAAATAATGTAATTTAATTTCATCAAGTTCAAATATCTGTGACAGACCGGACCCCCCAGCCACAAATTCTAGGTCATTAGGCCCCTTTTCAATAATATCCCAGATTGAAAGCCTCTTGTCTATGAGATCGATAATATTTTTTTTCGCGGAAACTCCCATTAAAACATCAATATTCGCAAAACCTACATCCAGATCAAATAAAACGACGCGTTGACCTTTCTGCTGCAAACAAAGCGCAAAGTTAAGCGAAAAGTTTGATTTTCCTACCCCGCCTTTTCCGCTCGTCACGGCAATCACTTTTGTCTTATATACATTTTGCCCTACTCCATTCGTTTGCTTTGAAAGTTTCCCAAGCTTCTCTCTTAACTGCTGTGCCTGATCACTCATTCGTATCCATCTCCTAGAAGCAGCGCGGCCACTTTTTCAGGCGTAGCTACTTCAATATCATCCGGCACATTTTGCCCTATCGTAAAATACGAAAGCGCAAGCTTATATTTAATGACCAAATTTAAAATAGAGCCGTACGTACCTGTCTCATCCGTTTTAGTAAAAATCACTTTGTCTACTTTAACGTTCGCAAAACTTTGCACAACCGCTTCCAAATCCCCCTGTTTGGCGGTTATGCTCAATACAAGAAACGTTTCGCTTGGCAGCGGAGATTGCAGCAGTTTATTAATCTCATCCACATATTCTTTGTTGCGATAGTTTCGTCCGGCCGTATCCATAAAAATCACATCGCAGCCATCCAACCGCTCAATCGTGGAGCTAAGCTCTTCGGCCGAATAAACAACCTTTAAAGGAACGTTTAAAATATTAGCGTATGTTTTCAACTGCTCTACGGCGGCTATCCGATAAGTATCTGATGTCATCATCCCTATCTTTTTCTTTCTCGATAGCGTGCTTTCCGCCGCCAGCTTGGCCAGCGTAGTCGTCTTCCCGACACCTGTCGGACCGATAAAATTTACAAATGCCGTTGTTTCCCGCAGCGGGCCATGGGCGTTACTGGCTTCTTCTATCATTTTGATGATGGTTTCTTTTGCATATCTTTTCACCTTGTTTTCATCCTGCAACGCTTCCGCCGGAAGTTCTCTCAGTACTCTCTCAAAAATAGACGCAAGAACATCCTCCGCCACTTCCTGGCTTTGCAAACGCCGACGAAGCGAATGAAATGAAGCAGGAAGCGAGCTTTGCTTCTCATCGGCCATCATAATCTTCCAAAGCATTTCCCGCATTTCTTCCAATTCTTCTGAAACCGTGCTATCTTTCCGTTCATTTTGCTTTTCAGAGACACGAGCACTCATCGCCGGGTTGGGTGCGGATGGCTGCGTCTGGAGCGTAGCTGCCTGCAAAGCTTGGGCAAAAGACTGAGCATCTTCTTTCACGGGGGCAGGCTGCACTGGAGCGGAGGGCAATACTGCCGTAAAACGCTGCGTTTTTTTTGTGTGTTCAAGTTCATCCCCACCATTTGGATCGATAGCCGCAATAACCTCTATTTGTTTTTTGCGGAACATACCTAAAAAACCACCAGTTTTGATGGGTTTTGTATTTAGGATAATCGCGTTTTTCCCTAAATCGGTACGAATCTGCTGCAGGGCATCCGACATGGAATCGACCACATATTTTTTCACACGCATTAGATGCTCACCACTCCTACGCTTTGAATTTCGATTTCAGGCTCCAATTCGTTATAAGACAGTACCGGAATTTCCGGCATCATTCGCTCAACAAGCTGCCGCATATACATGCGGATGGCAGGCGATGTTAGAATAATCGGTTGTTGTCCCATTTGCAGCATGCGGTTTACCTGCTCGGACAGCGCCGCAAAGATTCGTTGTGACGTGTCCGGATCAATTGCCA
>Ga0310822_100294_pt1 | contig 27737 bp, 24 predicted proteins | sample P4_ome_2_FD_201313 | JGI IMG/M metagenome (GOLD analysis project Ga0310822, IMG submission 201313) | Sorghum-adapted microbial communities from Joint BioEnergy Institute, Emeryville, California, United States - P4_Day56_Rep2 | ecosystem: Engineered > Bioreactor > SSF (Solid state fermentation) >... | reverse complement strand
AGATCAGACGCTGAGCGCCCTCCGCCTGAGCCCTGCGCCGCGCTTCACGCGCCGCCTTGTCGATAGCCAACAGTGTGCTTCCTTCCGTAAGGAGACCCACCCCTTACACACACCATTTGACACGCCCGAGCTCGACACATTCGCTGCCTCCGAACTGGGCCGCGCGAACCCGCGCACCGTCGCCGTGTTCCACAACGCCTGGGAGCGGTTCACCCCCTTCCTCGCGTTCCCGCCGGAGGTGAGACGGGTGATCTACACGACGAACGCGATCGAATCGTTGAACTTCCAGCTGCGGAAGGTGACCAAGAACCGCGGGCACTTCCCGAACGACCAGTCCGTGGTGAAGCTGCTCTGGCTGGCGATCTGCGACATCGAAGACAAACGCGCCCGCGACCGCGCCAAGGAACGCGGCACCGCCCGAGCTGAACGGAAAGCGTCCGGCCGGCTCGTCGAGGGGCAAGTCGTCACCAACTGGAAGAAGGCGCTCGAGCAGCTCGCGATCGCATTCCCCGAGCGCATCGAGCGCTACCTCTAACCCCGAGACACCGCCCACTTACACACACAACTTGACAGGCTCTGGATTGATCGACCAGACCCGCTGGCCCCTACTCGCGGAAGCGTCGCCACCACCGCCACGCGGTCGTGCGCGAGATCCCCATCTCCGCCAGGACGTGCGCCACCGCACGCCCCGACTGGATGCATTGGACGAGGATCAACCTGCCGACTAGCGCCAGCAGGCATTAGCGTGGGACACGAGAGGCCTCCGTGTGAACGAGTCGACGAACAAGACAGCTCCAACTCGACGCCGGACGCCTCGCCGACCTCAACGACGATCCGGGTCAGTACAGCTAGCGAGGCGGCTGCCGGAATCGCGCAGGGCCGCACGAGCCGCACATACGTAGTCATCCATGTATGACGCATTCGATGGATTTCCGTCGCAATCCGATGAAGCCCGCGTCGCAGACGGCGCCATAGAGTCGCCGCGATGCAATCATCCGCAACCGGAACTTGTAGGTCGGCACCCATAGTCGACCTTCACCAGCCAGTCCTCGAGGACCTCATCTGCTTCCTGCAGCGGACTCGCCAGGAAGGACTCCCTCGGGAGGTGCAGCGTCAAGCGACGCGGGTTGTGCTGGACACAGTCGGTTGCATGATCGCCGGGTCGGCAGCCCCACCGGCACGTCCTCTCATCCGCAACTTCGAAAGATGGGCGGGACCTGCGCGCTCCGACGTGCTCGGCACCGCCATCCGCACTTCACCCCCCGATGCCGCCTTCGTCAACGCGTATACAGCTGACGTGCTGGACTTCGAGGAGACCCTCTTGTCGCACCCAGGTGCGGTCGTTGTCGCGGCCGGCCTGGCGGTAGGCCAAGATGTCGGAGCGACCGGTGCGGAGGTATTGACAGCGATCATGACCGGCTATGAAGTTGGCACGAGACTCGGGCGCGCGATGCTCCCGTCTCCCGGTGCTCGACGAGAGCACGCTGTGGAATTCTGGTGGAAGCCCGTCGCGGCTGCCGTGACCGCCGGCCTGCTCCTTCGCCTTGACAGAACACAGTGGATTGATGCCTTCGGCTACGCCACCGCGGCCAGCCCGGTTCCGCGGCGAGGCGGGTTCGAGTTCCGCCCGTTGTCCTACCTCAAGGCGAACTACGGCGGGCAGGCGCAGGTCGGCGTGCAAGCCGCGTACTTCGCTCGAGACGGGTTTCGAACCTATCGCGGGATGCTAGACGGCCCTCGCCACTTCTCGCAGCTCCTGGGATCAGACCGATGGCGGCCCGACGTCCTCCTGGACGGCTTGGGAGCGCGTTGGGAGTGCCTTGACATTGGGTTCAAGCGGTATCCGGTTTGCCTGTATCTGCACGCACTCCTCGAATCTGTTGAGGTTGCGTTGGCGGGACGGCCCGTCCCGCTCGAGCGAGTCCGAGAAATCCGCGCGACCGTTCCGTCCTTGATCGCGGACGAGCTGGCGGAACGCTGCCCGCGAAACATCATCGACGCCCAATTCAGCGCACCGTTTGCTGTCGCCGCCCTTCTGAGCGGTTCATCTCCCAATACGCAGTGGTTCTCGCCGCAACAGCTCAGCGATCCAGACGTCCTGCGTCTCGCGGCCACGGTGGACCTGCAGGTGGACAGCGAGTACACCAGATTGCAGCGCACCGACGGTCGCGTGCGTTCGGGGGTGCGCATAACCCTCGATGACGGGTCGATACTGGCAGCGCACACGGACAGAGTGCGAGGAAGCGCTGACCGCCCTCTCACAGACACGGAACTCGTATCCAAGTTCGTCTCGCTGGTCTCTCCGTCACTAGGGCGATCGCGAGCGGAGATGGCCGCGGCGGACATCCGAGAGATCGCCGACCGCGGATCCATCGATGAGACTATTCAGGCAGTGCGACCCTCTTAAGTCACCGTGAGGACGACGTTCCCGAGCCGCTTGCTAACGCGGAAATGCGCTTGCGCCTCAGCAGCTTGCTCAAGGGGGAACGTCGCATCGACCACCGGCTTAAGTCGTCCCGACGCGGCAAGCTCGACGACGCGTCGCAGGTCGTCGGACGTGAAGAGCGAGGTTCCCAAGACCGAGATGTGACCGAGGTAGATGCTCCGAATGTCCATGGGGAAGTTCGCGCCGCCGCTCGCGCCCGCCACGACGTAGACGCCACCCCGCCGCAGCGACGAGATTGCAGCCGGCGCGAGACTGCCCGCAACGATGTCTAGCACGACGTCGAACCGCTCGGTGCCGCTCTTCCCCACCGCTCGCGGTTCGACGACCTTCGTCGCCCCGAGCGCCATGAGGTCGTCGGCGACATCTGGGCGACGCGAGACAGCGGTCACGTCAGCGCCCTCGTCGGACGCGAGCTGCACCAGCGCCGATCCGACGCCGCCGCTCGCCCCGGTCACGAGCACGCGATCACCTGCACTGAGCCCTCCCCGCCGGAGCATCCGCATCGCAGTACCGGCGGGCGTAGCCAGCGAGGCAGCTTCGATGTCGGTCAGGTTCTCGGGGGCACGGACCACGTTGGAGGCCGGTACGATGAGGTACTCCGCATAGCCTCCGTCGAAGTCGCTGCCCACGTATCGCGCTGTCAGGAGATTGTCTGGCTCGGTGCGGATGACGGGATCGATGAGCACACGCGCGCCGACGAGACGCGTATCGACGCTAGCGCCGACCTGATCGATGAGTCCGACGGCGTCGGCACCTTGAATGCGTGGAAAGGAGAGCGATGTCCGCCTTGGACCGGCAGGGGCGGAAGGATCATCCACACGCCCATACGCCCCGACCCGCGTCCAAATATCGGTGTTGTTGACGCCGCAGGCGGTCACCCTCACCTTGACCTCATCCGGGCCGGGGGCCGGATCCGGCCAGTCGTGGCGCAGCACCAGCTTGTCGACATCACCGAACCCTGTGAGAACCATCGCTTTCATGACTGGAAGAAGGCTCCCTCGTCCCGCATCGCCGCGTTGACCAGTGGCCAAGGGTCTGTGACGTCCACGCCGCGCCGGTAGACCTTTCGCACTCCGCCGCGCCTGAGCAGCGTGATGTCCTTCAACGGATCGCCCTCGACGATGATGAGATCCGCGACCTTGCCAGCCGCGATGACGCCCTGCTCCTTGTCGATGCCGAGCGCCCGAGCAGCTGTGCTCGTTGCCGCCCGAAGCGCATCGGCTGGAGACATGCCGAGCTCGACGTATAGTTCAAGTTCGCGCGCATGATGCCCGAACGGAGCGATCGTCCCTGTTGAGTCGGTTCCCATCACGATGGGCACACCAGCATCGAGCGCCTCGCGGAAGCTTTCGTGGTGACGCTCGCGAGCTCGCTCGATTTTCGCCAAGCCTTCGGCGTTGACGCTGCCTTGAACTCCACGATCCATCACCCATTCGCCGATCGCAAGCGTCGGGACCAGGTATGTGCCGTTCTCGAGCATGAGGTCGATGCACTCGCGATCGATGAAGGAACCGTGTTCGATCGTGTCGACACCCGCCCGCACGGCGCGGCGAACACCTTCGGCTGAGTGGGCGTGTGCCGCCACACGCAATTCATAGTCATGCGATTCCTCGACCAGAGCGGCGAGCTCCGCCTGCGTGTAGTTGGGCCAATACGGCTTGTCACCGCCGGACAGATTCCCTCCGCTGGCCGTCACCTTGATGAAGTCCGCTCCACGCTTCCGCTGCAAGCGGACCATCTTCCGGATCTCGTCGACTCCGTCCGCGGTGTCCAGCTGATCCCGAACAATCGTCGCGGGCCAGAATAGATCCCCGCGTCCGCCGGTCATCGAGATCACCCAGGGAGCCACGAGCAGTCGCGGACCAATGAGAAGACCCTCATCGATGAACTCGCGCAACTCGGGTTCGCCGACGCCCCGATGACCCATCACGCGAAGCGTTGTGAAACCCGCTGCGAGCGCCCGCATGGCATTGCGGATTCCATGGAGCAGCTTAGTGGGCTCGCTTGTGAGTGCCCGATACTGGGCGTTGTCGACAGGTTTCATGTGGGAGGAGACCGTCGTCAGATGCACATGCGCATCAACCAGGCCTGGAATCACTGTGTGACCGGGAAGCTCGATTGTCATAGTCGCCGGTCTGGCCGGGCGCCCCCGGCCCACGCCCGCGATCAGCCCGTCGCGGATCGAGACATAACCTCGCTCGAGAACTGCGCCCTTGTCTCCCGGCCAAACGCGAACCTCGGCAAGATCGAACGTCGCACTCATGACGACGCACGCATGCGCCGCGTGGCGACGGTCTCGCCGCCGATCCCCCAGTTGGCGAGCGGCACCTCATTGAGCACAACCCACACGCCTTCGGGTCGACGATTCAGAACATCGACGAACACCTGCGTGATTCCCTCGATCACCGCAGCCTTCTGCTCCTCCGTCGTGCCGTCCTCAAGCATCTGCACCTGGATGTAAGGCATGAGTGCCATCCTCTCTTTCATCTTGCTCTTCCGGAATCGCGGCGGGGCCGGGAACCCACTCGCGCTCTGCCGTGATGGTCGCGACTCGACCTCCGCCGACGTTCACGTAGACGCCGAACTGATCAACTACGCGCTCCGTCACGTAGCGCCGCAAGAGGTATGCGACTGCGCTCGACGTGATCTCGTCCCATGGAATGTCATCTGCGGCGAACCACTGCACGAGTCGACCACCGCGCGGTGCCTCCCTCAGTCGAGCGCGATATACCATGCACGTCAGATGGTCGTTGATGTCGATCAGCGAATAGAGGAAGTCCGGCTCGACTCGCTCACCGAGAAGTCGGCGGGCTGTGACCGCGAGAGCTTCCGCATTCGTTCGCCCACCGGCCAGCCGAGCCATAGGCAGCGTCAAACCCGACGGCGCGTACGGATCCGGGACGAGCGCGACCTTATCGTCGCATTCGACGATGAAACCGACCATCGCTCCACGATGGCGCAAGAGATCGCTCTCCTCGCTCACCTGATCGGCTACGCCGAAGAACGTACCCCGGTGATAGATGAGAGGCGGCCGGTCATGGACCCGCGTTGCGATCACCTCGCCGACAAGGAGCGAATGGTCGCCCACGTCGATCACCCTCTCAGGGCGACACACGAGCCACGCTGAACAGCCTGAGAGGACCGGGGAAGAGAACTGGGTGCGCTCCAGGGCGACGCCTTCGAACTTGTCCTCCGCAGGCGTCGCGAATTGTCGCGCAAGACCCGATTGCTCGACCGAGAGGATTGAAATCGCGAACTCCTCCGCGCCGACGAACGAATCGAAGCTCGGGGTATTCCGAGTGAGTGAGATCGAGACCAGCGGCGGGTCTAGGGAGATCGAATAGAACGAGCTCGCCGTCATCCCGGCCGCCCGACCATCGCGTCCTTTAGTCGTGATAACCGTCACCCCGGTCGCGAAACTCGTGTAGGCGGCGCGTAGTCGCTGTCGGTCGACGAGGGCGAACGTCACCGCGGAGCCTCTGCATCGGTCGGCGGCCAGCTCAGGGCCGTATCGACGATGTGCGTGTCCCCCGCGAGCAGGGCGATATGCGCGAACGCCTCACCACTGCCCGCCCCATGATAATGCGCCACGCCCGCGGTGATCCTGACCACATCGCCGACTCGGATCAATCGGTCGGATCCGGGCACTCCGACGTGCCCTCGCCCCTCGACGACGATCAGTACCTGGTCCGATGTGTGCGTGTGAACCCGGGTGTGGGCGCCAGCCGAAAACCTGACGTAGGTCGCGCGCTGATCGGCGGCGCCGGGAAAGCCAGCCAGCGGACACGTCTCCACCTCACCCTCAAAGATCTCCGAACTCGAACGCTCCGAGCTCGTCTTCGGGGTGACGCAGGTGATTAGGTCAGGCTGCTGCAAGGCGGCTCCTTACTCGTGTCTCCATTTCGGATGCGGCGAGCGTGAGGGGGATGGTGATGATGACGTAGATGATGATGATCAGGAGGGCGATCTGAAGGATGTCCCCTGTGAGCGCCATCTGCTCACGTGCGATGTAGATGAGTTCCGGTGCACCAACTGCGGAAGCAAGTGTCGCCATCTTCAGGAGGCCTACGAATGCGTTGACCAGAGGGGGGATGGAAAACGGCACCGCCTGGGGAAGAACGATGAACCGGAAGGTCTGCATGGACGACATCCCGAGGGAGGACGCCGCTGCTCGCTGTCGCGGAGTGACGGTCAGAATCGCCGCACGGAAGTACTCGGATACGAAGGCGCCTTCGGATATCCCCAATGCGATGACCGCCGCGGGTATCGCATCAAATCGAATCCCGACGTAGGCGATGCCGAAGAACACGATGTACAGCAGCACGAGTTCTGGAGTCGCACGAACCAAGGTCACAACGAATCCGAGGAGCCGATCGACGATCGGAATCTCCAACTCGCGTAGCCCGGCGATGACGAGGCCGACAATGGTTGCGACGATCCACGCGCCGATTGCGACCTGTAGGGTGACCCCGAGCGCGGAGAAGAACGGCGCGAAGTTCATACGAGCTTCCTTTCCTCTTCAAGGAGCTCCGCTTCCTCCTTGGCATCGCTGTATTGAGAGAGCAGACCACGATCGATGACGGCAGAGACCAGGCCGAACCGTCTCTGCGTCCACCTCTCAAGCCAACGACTGAAGTAGATCAACGGCAGGATCAGCACAGCGTAGAAGCATCCGAGCAGGACATACACGTGCAGGGGATAGAAACTGATCGCAACAGCCTGCGTCGCAGACAGGCTCAACTCACCTACGGTGATCAGTGAAGCCAGCGAGCTCAGTTTGATGACACCGATCACAATATTCACGACGGCCGGGATCAGCGGGGGGATGACCTGCGGGACGACGATGCGCCGAAGGGTCATGCCATGGCTCATGCCGATGCTCGACGCAGCCGCCCACTGCGAGGCAGGCACGCCCCGGATCGCCCCGCGGAAGATCTCCGCCTGGTAGGCAGACATACTGAGCGTCAAAGCCACGACGGCGATCATGAAAGCATTGATTCCGAAGGCCGCGGCGAAGGGGCCGAACCCGAAGTACAGCAGAATCATCATCGCCAGGACCGGGATTGCGCGGAACACCTCAATCCAGCCGCGTGCGATCCCGCGCACGATCTTGTACGGAGACACGGCGAGGACGGCGAGGACGGCGCCGAACAGAATGGTCAGGATCGAGCTGATGAGGCTTAACTGCAGGGTTCCCCATAGCCCCTTTGTCATCAACTCCAGCCACTGGTGCCACACCTGTGGTCCAGGCATTCCTCGCCCCCTCGCCGGTCCGCGTCGATTGGTTACCGCTACTTACCGCAGCCCTGTTCGGGAACGGTGAACTCATGAAGCTGGAACTCCTCGGAGAATCCGACTTCCTCGTTGATCTTGGTCCATTCGCCGCTGTCCTCGAGACTCTGCAGGTAGTCGTTCATTGCTGCAGCGATCTCCGGGTTATCACAGGGCACGACGTTGTACGCGATGTTGGTGATTACGGTCGACGGCATTCCGAAGTCGCCCTCGTCCAGAAGGTGAGCCACCAGGTCATCCCGGCCCGCCAACGGCTGGTTGAACATCTGCAGGGCACTGTTCACGTATGCGTCGATCTGGCCGTTGACGAGCGCGGTCCCCGCTTCGGCCGCCGACTGGAACAGCACGGCGCCGTCCCCCAGCGCCTCTGTCAGGTACGGCGCCCAGACCTGGCCGACCACAGCACCGACTCGAACGTTCTGCAGACTCTCGGGTCCGGTGTAGTCGAAGTCCTCATGGGTGATCGCTGCGGCGGGGAGCTGGAAGATCGAGGACGTGTAGTAGACCGTCGTCGCGCGCTCCTCGGTGTGATAGATGAACGGAGTCACGTCAGCGCGACCCTGCTGAGTCGCGGCCAGGGCGCCGGTGAAGTCCGTCTCGAACGTCTCCAGCTCCAGGCCGTAATGTTCGGCAAAGCCGGTGAGCAGCTCTCCGAGGAGGCCGCCCAACTTGTCGTCGCCCTGAATAATGGCAGGCGGGCTCGACCCATACGGTGCCACTGTGAGCTTGCCGGGCGTCACCGTCGTGAACGGCAACTCAGACGATTCTGCGGTGTCGGCGCTGCTTTCACCCGCGCAGCCGGCGAGTCCGATCGCGGCGACGATCGCGATGGCGACGCCGATACCACGACGACGAGCGGTTCTCGTTGTGTGCATTCGTACCCCTAGTTGACTCGATTGGATCAATACACGTACGAGGTCTCATCGAGGAACTCGAGGAGCCCGCGCACGCCGTTCTCGCGCCCGACGCCTGACCAGCCGACTCCGCCGAAGGGCGTGCTGACAGACGACGGGGACGAGCCGTTCACGGCGACCAGACCTGATCGCATACCACTGAGCATGTGCTCGACATCCACCGCCCGATCGCCGAAGATGTATGACGAGAGTCCGTATGGGGTCGCGTTCGCCTGCGCGATCGCGTCGTCCAGGTCGTCGTAGATCACCACTGGGAGGACGGGCCCAAACAGTTCCTGCTGGCAGATGTCGTCGTCGGTCGACACACCCCAGACGAGCGTCGGTCGCACGAAGGTCCCGCCGGCGGGAGGTGGGTTCCCGTGTACGGTGACATTCGCGCCGCCGGCCTCCGCCCGAACGATGAGTCCGTTCAGCCGCTCGGCGGATTGAGACGAGATGACGGGTCCGACGTCAGTGCCTGCCGTTTGGGGCCACCCCACATGGAGCTGATCCATGCGCGCCCGTAGCGCACTCGCAAGTTCCTCTGCACGATGGCGCGAGACATAGAGCCGATTGATCGTTGTACACACCTGCCCGTTCGAAGCGAACTTCGCTTTCACGATCGCGTCCGCTGCCGCGTCCACATCCACGGATTCAGCGACGATCGCCGGCCCGTTCCCGCCGAGCTCGAAAGACGTCCGAAGCAGTTGATCCGCCGCCTGCTTCATCAATTGCTTGCCGACTGCTGTGGAGCCTGTGAAGGACAGCTTTCGGATAAGCCCGGATCCCAGAAGCGCGTCGACGACGCCGATGGAATCGGACGTCGGTACGACGGAGATGACACCTGCCGGCAGGTCGGTGCGGGTAATCGCCTCTGCCACCACCGAAGCAGCCACCGGTGCTCGGTCCGACGGCTTCCAGACCGCAGTGCACCCGGCGAGGAGTGCGGTCGCGAGCTTGCGCACACCGAGGTTCAACGGGAAGTTCCACGGAGTCATCAACAGCGCCGGGCCGACGGGTCGCAGCATCGTCATCACTCGACGCCCGGTGAGGAAGTCGGTCCTGGCGGGCGCTCCCAATTCAGCGACCGAGGCCAGCAGCGTCTCGAGAACGCGGAGGCAGAAGTCGACTTCAGCACGAGCGTGGCCGATGGTCTTCCCTGAGTCGAGGACGATTGCTTCCGCGAGGGTGACACGGTTGGCCTCGATCTCCCCGGCGATTTGACGCACGACTCTCGCCCGCTCCATCGGGGGCGTCTCAGCCCAGACACGCTGTGCTGCGGCAGCGGCGGCCGCCGCCTCCATCGCACCGTCGCTGTCCACGTCCGGGGCGGTGGCAGTGGCGCCCCCGAGCGCCGGCGGCGAGTAGACGTACGTCGCCGGCGCCGTCATCAGCTGCCCACCCCGGAGCCACTGCGACTGGAGTCGATCTTGCGCGCCGAGCGCCGCCTCCAATCCGACTGTGAGCGACGTCACGCCAGAACCTTGCTTTCGTACCTGGCGAGCACAGGGGCAAGGCGATCCAGCGAGCCGCGGATCACTTCGAACGGGCTGCCAAAGTTGATGCCGAAGTTGAGAATGTCAAGACCCATGTCGCGGTATAGCTCGATCTTGGAGACGACGTGATCCTCGGTGCCGATCATTACCCGCTCGCGGAGCTCATCGCGGTCCGGCTCGTTCTCCTGCGGGACCGGCTGGATGATCCCACGGGGGTTCGACGTGTGGGAGAAGTCATGGAGCTGCTGGTGCACTCGCCAGTTGTCGAGAAGGTCATCCAGACGGGCCTCCGCATCCGCCTCATTCTCCGCAAGATAGGCATAGCGTGTCGCCGCGAGCTGGATGTGCTCATGCCCGCCTTCCTCCTTGCCCCGGTGGAATGCTTCGACCACTGACTTGACATGCTCGTCGTCCCAGATGAAGGTCTGGTGGAGCACGTTGTACCCCCGTCGGGCCGCATCCTGCACCGCCGGGAGGGTCTGCGCTGCGATCCAGATCGGCGGGTGCGGCTTCTGGAGCGGACGCGGCCAGACATACACGTCGTCGAAGTTGACGAACTGTCCGTGGAAGCTCGACTCGGTGGCTTCGTTACTGAGAAGCTCACGCACCGCATCCAGTGTCTCGATGAAGCGGTCCCTGCTCTCCGCGAAGGGGATGCCGAACTTCTCGAACTCGTAGCCATATGCACCACGGCCGACCCCGAGGTCAAGGCGACCCCCCGTCGCGTTGTCGGCCTGCGCGATCTCACCGGCTATCTGGATCGCGTTGTGGTAGGGAAGAACAACGACCGCTGCACCCACTCGCGCCTTCACGTGCTGCGCCGCCTGTACACAGGAGATCAGGGCGGAGGGTGACTGGCCAAGGGCGATCATGTGATGCTCCTGGAACCAGATCCTGGTGAAGCCTGCCCGATCTGCCGCCTTGCACAACTCAAGAATCCGCTCGAAGAGGGCCATGTCCTCGTCCCAGCGTGCGTGTGCTTCTCCGTAGACAATCGGCGTTCCGAACTCCATCGCTCTCTCCTCCTGCGGCTTGCGTGAGACCAAGGTATGAACTCGAACCGTTCGTCTCATCGTGGGAAAGCGACGATATGGAGAAGAGCCTCTCCTACGTTTCGTTTGACCCCGTGCTCTCCGACAGCACACCCTGCCGGAGCCGCTCGAGACGGATCGCGAGCGATACCTCGAATCGCGTCTCTTCATCGGAGAGGTCACGTCCAAGCAGCATCGCTATCCGTTGCAGGCGGTAGCGCAGGGTGCTGACATGAATGTGGAGCCGTCGAGCCGTCTCCTGGAACCTCCCGCTCGAGTTCGCGAAGGCCTCCGCGGTGAGAAAGAGATCACCGTTGCCTCCGCCGTCCGCATCGACGAGAGGCCCGATCGTCCCGTTGATGAATGTGACTATGTCGTCCCCTTGGAGCGCAGGAAGCAGAACCCGATACGCGCCGAAGTCCTCGGCCTTGACAATTCCGCGACGCCCCAGCTTTGCGGCGAGTTCGAGAGTCTGGCGACCATGTTTCCAATGCGAGCCGAAGTCTTCCGCGGTGAGCGCACCAGGCGCTGCTGTGACAAGCAATGCGGGTGATCCATCGAGGGTTATCGACGCGAGACCCGCCAGGAAGACGTCGAGGTCTGCGGATCGCGCGCGAGCAGCTGGCAGAATGAAGACGTGCTTGCCCTTGACCACCTGCAGGACAGCGCCAGGCCAGCGCTGTGCGTGCACGCTCAGAGTGCGCGCCAGCCCGTTCGCGCGGCCACTGCGATCGACCTCGGCTGTCCGCTGGGCGATGACGAGATAGTTGGGCTCGTCCACGTGTAATCCAGCGAAGGCCGCGCGCGCGGTGAACTCATAAGGATCGTCCACTCTCCCGCGAAGCAGTTCCTGCACGACATCGCGCTGCAACATCGATTGCGCCTCGAATGCGAGACGCTCGCGCAGCAACACCATCGCCGTCGCAGTGCCAGCCGAGTGGTGACGCGCAGCATCCGAGGTCGATGCAGCGCCCACGGACACCACAGTCGACATCCAGCGATCGTCGTTCCCGAATCGGGACGCATACCCGAACAGTCGTTGACCTCGCGCCAGGTCGAACGCGAGCGGCACCGCCCGCTCACCGCTCCCTAACGCTTCATGAGCCTTGCGGTAGACGCTGGCACGGATCTCCAGGATCCGCGCTTCCCAACTGGACTGATCGACACCGAGTTCAGGCGGTACGGTCCCGGCGGAGAAAAGATTGCCGTGGCTGTCGAAGACGATGACTGTGCGCTTCGTCGTCTCTTCGACCAGCCTCAGAACTTCTCGCGAAGGCGTACCGGCCGACACCGCATCCATCGTGGACGACAGCAGTTGCGCCGTTTCTGAAGCGCGCGCGGCCACTCTCCGAGCCTCGGACAAGAGGCCGGCATTGCTCGCCGCCAGTGATGCAAGCGAAGCGACGGCCTTGAGAAACGAGATTTGAGTCGGATCGTCCAAGAGGGCCTGCCGCGATTGAACGCACAGCACCATGGCCCGCCCTCGCGGATCGGTCGAACTCAGGGGGATGTTCGCCGTCGATACAACTCCCCTTGACAATGCCGACGCACGAAGCTCGGGGTACTCATCTGCCTCCCGAACGTCGCGAAACGCGATGACCTCGTTGCGGCGCAGGGCATCCAGGGCAGGGTTGCCATCGAAGGGCCAGCGCTGCTTCGGACTCTTCTGCGTATACTCCATCCGGTCGCGACGCGCGACGATCTCCCCGTAGCCTCCGTCCGTGTCCATCGCGTAGATCCACGACAGCTGCCACTGCGTGTGATCGCAGATAGCGTCGACGATCGCTTGAAGCACGTCACGCAGATCCATGCCCGAGGTGAGGCTGAGAGCGATCCGGCGCAGGCTCTCAACGAGCTCGGCCGCCTGCCCGACATCGCCTGCGGCGCCGCTGCCGGGAAAGGAAGATGCGCGCTCCCGCGTCACGCCGCGTTCGCTCCAGGCAAGTGGAGTACCGCATCGAGGAACTTCCGGGTCCGCGGGTGTTTCGATCGGACCAGCACATCCTCGGGGGTCCCACTCTCGACTTCGCATCCCGCATCCATAACGACGACCCGGTCTGCGACTTCACGGGCGAAGCCCATCTCGTGGGTAACGATCACCATGGTGAGGCCGCGCTCAGCAAGGGAGGCCATGAGGGCGAGCACCTCGCCCACCATCTCGGGGTCCAAGGCAGAGGTGGGCTCGTCGAACAAGACCACCTCCGGCTCCATCGCGAGCGCCCGGGCAATCGCGATGCGCTGCTGCTGTCCCCCCGACAGGGTGCGCGGATGCGCGTCGAGGAAGTCCCCCAAGCCGACGCTCGCGATCAACTCGGCTGCGCGCGCGTTCGCATCTTTGGCGGGAACCCCCAGCACCCTTCGCGGGCCGATCGCGACATTCTCCAATGCAGTGAGGTGCGGGAACAGATCGAACTGCTGGAACACCATCGTGAGCTTCGCGCGATACTCGTTCCGTCGGGCGGCGGACAAGTGAACGTCCGGTTGACCCGGGACACGCTTGGAGAACACGATCTGACCGTCGAATGCGATCGAGCCGGAGGAGGGCTCTTCGAGCAGGTTGCAGCACCTGAGGAAGGTCGACTTTCCCGACCCGCTCGGACCGATGATGCAGATGCGTTCGCCTCGCTGCACGTCTAGTGTCATGTCGGACACGACTTCCTTATGTCCGAAACTCTTGGTTATACCGCGCATCGAGAGCAGCGGACGATCTGCGGGGGCTTCAGTTTGGTAGGACACCATTGCGCTCCTCCGGGTGGCGGGCGTCGTCGAGACCGATCCGTCAGGACCTCTAGGTAGAACCTTAGATCCCAGCTCCCACGGGCGGGCTCATATGAGAGCGATGGGATCCGCGCGCCACCGCCCTACAAAACATACGAATGCAGCGGGCTCCCGCCGCGCCGTCGCCGCGAAGCCGAGGCGCACGCGTAGCCGCGCTCGGCGGCGCCTAGCCCAAGCGCCCGCCCGACTCGCGCAGGTAGCACTCCGCGCACATCGACTCGTACGTGACGCGGTCGGCCGAGAGCTCGTCGATCGCCACCTGGTCGCCGTCGAACACGAACCTGCCCTCGACCAGGCGGGCGTTGAAGATCGCCTTGCGGCCGCACCGGCAGATCGTCTTGAGCTCCTCGAGCGTGTGGGCGAGCTCGAGGAGCCGCCGCGAACCGGGGAACGCCTGCGTGCGGAAGTCGGTGCGGATGCCGTACGCGAGCACCGGTACGCCGTCGAGCACGACGATCCGCAGGAGGTCGTCGACCTGGTCGCGCGTGAGGAACTGCGCCTCGTCGACGAGAAGGCACGCGACGTCGGTCGACATGCCGCCGTGGTCGGGGATGAGCGTGTCGATCCCGGCGCGGCGCAGGCGCGCGCGGTGCTCGGCGAACAGGGCGCGCACATCGTCGTCGGGCCGGATGAGGAAGTCGACCTCGCGCGTCACGCCGAGCCGACTCGTGATCTCGTCGGCGCCCTTCGTGTCGATCGCCGGCTTGGCCAGCAGAACGTGCTGCCCGCGCTCCTCATAGTTGTACGCAGCCTGCAGGAGAGCCGTCGACTTGCCGGAGTTCATCGCCCCGTAGCGGAAGTAGAGCTTGGCCACGAACCGAGCGTAGTCGCCCTCAGGGGCGCTCCCACCCCGCGACGGGTCCGGGCTCGACGACGAAGCTCGTCCCCGCCGTCGGCTCCCCCGCCAGTCGAGGCAGCCAGTCCGCGTCGCGCGACGCGAGCTTCGCGCGCAGGTGGGCGGCCTCGTACGCGAGCTGCCCCTCGGTGACGGGGATGCCGGGGGGCGCGGCATCCGGCCTCGCGATCTTGGTGCGGTCGAACCGATAGCCGCGCGCGTCGGCCTCGTCGGCGAGCGTGCCGAGATAGTGGCCGACGGCGGCGAGCGGGTCGTCGCACGCGCGGAACCTCTCGAGCTGCGGATGCCGCGTGTAGCCGACCGTTCCGCCCGCGAGCACCTTCTGCGCCAGCAGCGCTTCGCGCCAGCACGCCACGAGCGCCGCACGGTCCAGCAGCGACGGATGCAGCGACCACAGCCTCACGCGTGCAAGCGTCTCACATGCGCAGGTCAGCGCCCGCCGAAGCCGCCTCCTCCGCCGCCCCCACCCGAGAAGCCGCCGCCGGACGACCCACCCGACGAGGACCATCCCGAGCTCGACGAGCTGCTCGAGCCGGAGGACCCGCGCGAGACGGGTGTCGCGGCGAGCCGACCGATCGAGCGCGACGCGTCGGTGAGCGAGTTCGAGCCGACCACGTCGAAGAGCGACACGCGCGCGGCCGGCAGCTCGGCAGAAGCCGCGGCGCGGATGACGTCGAGCCACTCGCGCTGCATGCCGAACAGCACCGCGTACGGCAGCAGCCGCTCGTACAGGTTCACGACGTCGGCGCCCGGGGCGTTGGGCACCTCGCCGTACGGTCGCCTGCCCGCGGACACCAGGTCGGCCGTCTGCGGTGTCTGGGCGGCACGCAGGCGCTCCTCTTCGGCGAGCTCGAGGTACTCGCGGATGCCCTCGAGGTACGTGCGGTGGCGGCCGCCCGCGAGTGTGAGGGGCGCCGGCAGCTTGAGGCCGGGGACCATGAAGGCGACGAAGCCGCTCGCGACCGCCGCGCCGTACACGAGCGTGCCGAGCCCGTCGGGGAGGTCCGCGAGGACGGGGATCTCGCCGACGAAGAAGAGCAGCACGAACGCCAGGGTGGTGCCGCACACCATCGCGGCGAGGCGCACGTTCTCGACCCACGCGGGGATGCGACCCCGGTAGCCGCGGCGGCGCGTGAGCTCGCCGATGCCGCGCAGGTACGTGACCGCACGGTTCGGCGGCTTGGCGGTGAACTTCCCGAGGTCCACCTTCGCCCCCGGCCCCGACTTCGTGCCGAACAGCGCCTGCACGACTCGCCGGTCGTCGCCGGCGAGGCCGTCGCGCGTGCGCAGCACGAGGTCGAAGTCGTCCGGACGGTCGCGGTCGCCGCTCGCGCGGATCTCGATGACGTCGCGCACCGCGAGATCGACGACCTGGGCGGCGAGCGCCCGCTCGGGGACTCCGAGCACGTCGGCCGACAGGAGGAGCGACTCGTCTTCGGGCGGCGTGTACTGCACGATGACGGGCGACCGGTCGGGATTGCGGCGCAGCACGCGGCGCACGACGAAGACGAACACGAGCCCGCCGACGCCGGCGAGGAGTGCCGCCCCAGGCAGGATCCACTGCCACCACGGGTACGGCGGCGGGGGCGGTGGGCTCGGCGCGGCGAACGTCCCCTGCTCGAAGCCGATCGCGACCGTGACGTTCTCGTCCGGGCCGAGTCGCACGGGCGGCACCGTGAACTCGACAGCGTCGGATGCGGCATCCGACGCCCCCTGCGAGCCCGCCCACGCGGTGACGTGGGCCGGCCACTCGCCCCCGTCTGTCGGACCGGTGATCGTGCACGGGTCGCTCGAGCCCGCCGGGCCCTGGTAGCAGAACGCTCTCCCGGCGAGCAGGCCGTCGGCGGCATCGCCCGCGATGCGCACGTGTGCTCCGGCCGCGTCGAACGGCTGCGGGTGGTCGGTGCCGACCGTGTCCCAGTAGAACTCGTCGGCGTCGGTGTCGTCGTAGCGCAGCACGACGTCGCGCATCGTGTACGAGATGACGTACCTCTGCCGGCCGTGGACGAACGAGTCGTCGCCCGTGAGGATGTAGAGCCAGTCCTCGTCCAGCTCCGTCCACCATGGGATCGGCGCGCCGCCCTCACCCCGGACGTCCATCACCTGCGTCTGCAGGTCGATGCCCGAGTCGGAGCGCGGCAGGGTGCGGACGATGCCGCGGTTCTGGTCGAAGTCGGGGAACCGCGCGACGATCGTCTCGGTCGTGTAGAGCGCGCTCGCACCCCCGGGGGCCCGCACGAGCCAGTACTCGGCGTCGAACGAGTCGTAGGTGAAGTTCTGGACGTCGGCGGGGGCTGGGACGATGCCGGATGCCGCGGCCGGTGGTGCGAGGGCGAGCACGAACTCCAACGCGAGCGCGCTCGCGCGGCGGGCCAGCCGCCCCCGGTTCAGCCGCATGCGCTCAGCCTAGGGGCCGAGCGGGTCACGCCGTGAGTGCGAGCGCCTCGGCCGTCTCGTTGAGGGACTCGCTGGCCGCCTCGGGGTCGACGTTGAGCGTCGAGCCGTAGCTCGGGATGAGCTCGCGCAGGCGCGGCTCCCACTGGTCCATGCGCTCGGGGAAGCACGACTTGAGCAGGCCCAGCATGATCGACACCGCGGTCGACGCGCCGGGCGAGGCCCCCAGGAGCCCTGCGATCGTGCCGTCGGCGCCCGTGACGACCTCCGTGCCGAACTGCAGGATGCCGCCCTTCTCGGGGTCCTTCTTCATCACCTGCGCGCGCTGACCGGCCTGGATGAGCTCCCAGTCCTCGTCCTTCGCCGTCGGCATGAACGTGCGGAGGCTCTCGACCTTCTTGGCGTGCGTCTTCAGCAGCTCGCCGACGAGGTACTTGATGAGGCTCGGGTTGTCCCACGCGACCTTGAGCATGGGCCAGATGTTGCTCGGGCGCACCTGGGTCACGAGGTCGAGCATCGACCCGTTCTTGAGGAACTTGGGGCTGAACGTCGCGAACGGACCGAACAGCAGCGACGCCTCTCCGTCGACGACGCGGGTGTCGAGGTGCGGCACCGACATCGGCGGGGCGCCGACGGACGCCTGCGAGTAGACCTTCGCCTTGTGCTGCGCCACGAGCGCCGGGTTCGTCGTCTTGAGGAACTGACCGCCGATCGGGAAGACGCCGTAGCCGCGGATCTCGGGGATGCCCGAGCGCTGCAGGAGCTTCAGCGCCCAGCCGCCGGCGCCCACGAACACGAAGCGCGCACGGATCTCACCGGGCGTGAGGCCGATCGTGTTGCGCCACTTGACGAGCCACGTGCCGTCCTTCTGACGCGTGAGGTTGCGCACCTCGCGATTCGTGACGACCTGCGCGCCGCGCTTGCCCAAGGCGTCGAAGAGCTGGCGCGTGAGGGCGCCGAAGTCGACGTCGGTGCCCGTGGGGACCCGGGTCGCCGCGAACGGCTCGCCCTTACGGCGCTTCTGCATGAGCAGCGGGGCCCACTTGTTGATGACGCGCGAGTCCTCGCTGTACTCCATGCCGGCGAACAGCGGCTGCTCCTTGAGCACCTCGTAGCGCTTCTTGAGGAACGCCACGTCCTTCTCGCCGCGCACGAAGGTCATGTGCGGGGTCGCGTTGATGAACGTCGACGGCTCGTCGAGCACGCCTTCGTCGACGAGCGAGGACCAGAACTGGCGGCTCTGCTGGAACTGCTCGTTGATCGCGATGGCCTTGGACGGGTCGAGCTTGCCGTCGGGGCCCTCGGGCATGTAGTTCAGCTCGCACAGTGCGGCGTGACCGGTGCCCGCGTTGTTCCATGCGTTCGAACTCTCGAGCGCGACGTCGGACAGACGCTCGTAGGCGACGATCTTCCAGTCGGGCTGCAGCTCGGAGATCAGAGTGCCGAGAGTGGCGCTCATGATCCCGCCTCCGATCAACAGGACGTCGACGACGTCGGCGTCCGTGCTCGGAACGGTGCTCGCATCAGTGGTTTCGGTCACCAGACAATTCTAGGTCGGTGCGTCAGGGGGTCTGGACGGCGGTGAGCCCCGCGGCGACGAGTTCCGCGATCTGCACGGCGTTGAGGGCCGCTCCCTTGCGCAGGTTGTCGTTCGAGATGAACAGCACGAGACCCTTGCCCTCGGGCGCGGACTGGTCGGCACGGATGCGGCCGACGAACGACGCGTCCTTGCCCGCCGCCTGGAGCGGCGTCGGCACCTCCTCGAGCGTCACGCCCGGGGCATCCGACAGCACCTCACGCGCTCGCTCGGGCGTGATCTCGCGCGCGAACTCGGCGTTGATGCTCAGCGAGTGGCCGGTGAAGACGGGGACGCGCACGCACGTGCCGGCGACGCGCAGGTCGGGCAGCTCAAGGATCTTGCGGCTCTCGTTGCGCAGCTTCTTCTCTTCGTCGGTCTCGTTCGAGCCGTCGTCGACGAGGTTGCCCGCGAGCGGGATCACGTCGAACGCGATCGGCGCGATGTACTTCTCGGGCTGCGGGAAGTCGAGGGCCGACCCGTCGCGCGCGAGGCGCTCGACGTCGCCCTGCGCGAGCACGCCCTCGACCTGGCCGAGCAGCTCGTCGATGCCGGCCTTGCCCGAGCCCGACACCGCCTGGTACGTCGAGATGACGAGACGCTCGAGGCCGGCGGCCGCGTCGAGGACCTTCAGCACCGGCATCGCGGCCATCGTGGTGCAGTTCGGGTTCGCGATGATGCCCTTGCGCGCTTCGGCGATCGCGTGCGGGTTGACCTCGCTCACGACGAGCGGGACGTCGGGGTCCATCCGCCACGCGCTCGAGTTGTCGATGACGGTCGCGCCGGCCTCGGCGAAGCGCGGCGCGTGCGCACGGCTGCCGGTGGCGCCCGCCGAGAAGAGGGCGATGTCGATCCCCGACACGTCGGCCGTCGCGACGTCTTCGACCGTCACGGCCTTGCCGTGGAAGACGACGTCGGATCCGGCCGAGCGCGCCGTCGCGAAGGCGCGGAGCTCGCGGACGGGGAATCCGCGCTCCTCGAGGATGTCGAGCATCGCACCGCCGACCTGGCCGGTGGCGCCCACGACGGCGACGGAGAGTCCGGAGTCTGAGATGCGGGTCATGGGGAGTTCCTCAGCGTGGAGCGGACGCGCGGGCGTCGTCGGTCGCGCAGGGGTTGCCCGATTCTACCGCTCCGCTCGGAGCGCGTTCCCCCGTTCATCGCGGCATTCCTGTCAGCGCCCGGTGCCGGCGTAGACGACGGCCTCCGTGTCGCCGTCGAGCCCGTAGGCGGTGTGCACGACGCGCGCGGCCTCGGCGAGGTCGTCGCCGCGCACCACGACGGAGATGCGGATCTCAGACGTCGAGATCATCTCGATGTTGACGCCCGCGACCGACAGCGCTTCGAAGAGCGTCGCCGACACACCCGAGTGCGTGCGCATGCCCGCGCCCACGACGGACAGCTTGCCGATCTGGTCGTCGTGCACGAGGCTCTCGAAGCCGATGTCGTCCTTGTCGGCTGCGAGCGCGCGCAGCGCCGCCGGCGCATCCGCCTTGGGAAGCGTGAACGAGATGTCGGTGCGACCGGTCGCGGCCGCCGAGACGTTCTGCACGATCATGTCGACGTTCGCACCTGAGCGCGCGACGAGCTTGAAGATCTCGGCTGCCTTGCCCGGCACGTCGGGCACGCCGATGATCGTGATCTTCGCCTGGCTGAGGTCGGTCGCGACCCCCGCGACGATCGGCTCTTCCATGTGTTCTCCCTTGTGGGCGTCCGTGGAGGCGTCCTTCTGGCCGTCGGGCACCGTCATGCCCGGGCCGAGCACATACGTCCCGACGCTCGAGCTGAACGTCGAGCGCGCGTGGATCATCACGCCGTGGCGGCGCGCGTACTCGACGGCGCGGATGTAGAGCACTTTCGCGCCGTTCGCGGCGAGTTCGAGCATCTCCTCGGCCGAGACGACGTCGAGCTTGCGGGCCCTGGGCACGACGCGCGGGTCGGCGGTGAAGATGCCGTCCACGTCGCTGTAGATCTCGCACACGTCGGCGTCGAGCGCCGCCGCGAGGGCGACCGCGGTCGTGTCGGACCCGCCCCGGCCGAGCGTCGTGATGTCGCGCGTGTCGCGATTGAAGCCCTGGAAGCCCGCGACGATGACGATCGCGCCTTCGTCGAGCGCCTCACGCAGACGCACCGGGGTGACGTCGACGATGCGCGCCGCACCGTGGTCGGCGGTCGTGATCATGCCCGCCTGGCTGCCCGTGAACGAGCGCGCCTCGAAGCCCATCGAATGGATCGCCATCGCGAGCAGCGCCATCGAGATGCGCTCGCCGCTCGACAGGAGCATGTCGAGCTCGCGGGGCGCCGGGATCGGCGCGACCTGCGCGGCCAGCTCCAGCAGCTCGTCGGTCGTGTCGCCCATCGCGCTCACCGCGACGACGACGTCGTTGCCGGCGCGGCGCGTGTCGACGATGCGCTTCGCGACGCGCTTGATGCTCTCGGCGTCGGCGACGGACGAGCCGCCGTACTTCTGGACGATAAGCGCCACGTGGTTCTCCCGGGGATACGTCGGCGGGCGGCTCCCGGCCGCGCCCGACGATCCATCTTACGATCGGCGCATTCCCGTCCCGTCATGCGACGGCTCGGGCATCCGGGGTCACACGCGGTGCGGCTCGGGGGCCCTCTCGTAGCGGTCGGACGCGATCATGAGCTCGGCCCGGCCACCGGTGAGCGAACGCAGTTCGAGCACGTACCGCGCGAGCTCCGCCTCGGGCGCGCTCGCGATGATGCGCGTGCGGCCGTCCTCGGTCGACTCCGTCGCGTTCACACGCGCGCGGCGCGACGACAGGTCGGTGAGCACGGGACCCTGCAGGTCGGGCGGAACCGTGATGGTGACGATCGACACCGGCTCGAGGACGATCGTCCCGGCCTCGGCGAGGGCCGCCTTGACGCCCAACGCGGCGGCGGTGCGGAACGCCATCTCGGACGAGTCGACCGAGTGCGCCTTGCCGTCGTAAAGCTCGACGCGCACGTCGACGACCGGGTGTCCCTGCGGCCCGCCCGCCGCGAGGGCGTCGCGCGCCCCCTTCTCCACCGCGGGGATGTACTGGCGGGGCACGGCTCCCCCGACGACCGAGTCGACGAACTCGAAACCCGAGCCCGTGGGCAGCGGCGAGACGCGCAGCTGCACCACGGCGAACTGGCCGTGGCCGCCGGACTGCTTCTTGAGGCGGCCCTCCGCCTGGACCGGACGCGCGATCGTCTCGCGGTAGGCGACCGGCGCGGGACCGGTCGTGACGTGAACCCCGAGCACGCGCCCGAGCCGTTCGACCGCGACGGCGAGATGCGTGTCGCCGAGCCCGCGGAGGATCGTCTCGCCGCCCGTGCGGTCGAGCACGAGGGTCGGGTCCTCGGCGAGCAGGCGCGCCAGCGCTCCGGACAGCTTCGCGTCGTCGGACTGACTCACCGGCGTGAGGGTGACGGCGTACACGGGCTCGCGGTGCGGGAGCGGCGCGGGGCGCGCGGTCCCCTGCGCGCGCGACCACAGGATCGAGCCGGACGGCGAGCCGGCGAGCTTCGCGACCGCCCCCACCTCTCCGCAGCGGAGCGCGTCCGCGGGCACGTGCTGCGATCCGCGCAAGCGGAACAGCGCCGGCATCCGCTCTTCGGTTCCCGTCGTGGCGTTGCGCAGCCTGTCGCTCGGGCGCAGCGTGCCCGACAGCACCTTGAGCATCGCGATCTGCCCGACGAACGGGTCGGCGACCGTGCGGAAGACGTGGACGACGGTCTCTCCCTCGGGGCTCGGGGCGACGGCGACCTCGGTGCCGCCCTCCCCGTCCGCCGAGCCGCCGACGACGATGCGCGTGTCGTGGTCGTGCGCCGAAGGCGTGAGCGCGCACAGCAGGTCGGCGACGCGATCGATGCCGGTGCCCGTCTCGGACGAGCACAGCAGCACGGGCACGGCCTCGCCGGACGCCACCTCGCGCGCGAACGACCGCTCGAGCTCGTCGGGCGAGGGCTCTTCGCCCTCGAGGTACGCCTCGAGCTGCTCGTCGTCGTGCGACACGATCTCCTCGGTGACGCTCACGTGCAGGTCGTGCTCCTCGACGCGCGCCGACTCGGGGATCGGCTCCTCGTGATGGTGGCCGGACTCGTCGTACACGAGGGCGTGCTCGCTCAGCACGTCGGCGACCGCGTGGAAGTCCTGCTCCTCGCCGAGCGGCATCTCCAGCGGCCACAGCTTCTCGCCGAAGGCCGCACGCAGCTCGCCGAGCACGCGCCGGAAGTCCGCCCGCGCGCGGTCCTCCTGCGTCACGACGACCATGCGCGGCACCCCCGCGTGCTCGGTGGCGCTCCATGCGGCGCGCGTGCCCGCGTTCAGACCGTCGACGGCGCTCACGACGATGACCGCGGCATCCGCGACGGCCAGCGCGGTGTCGACCGCGCCGATGAAATCCGGATGCCCCGGGGTGTCGATCAACGTGATCGCGCGTTCCACGCCGTCGGAGCACGGCCACGAGAGGTACGCGAGCGAGATGCCGAGCGTCGAGCCGCGGGCGATCTCCTCGGGGTCGTGGTCGCATACGGTCGTGCCCTGCTCGATCGAGCCTTTGCGCGGTATCGCGCCGGCTTGGAACAGCAGCGCCTCTGCGAGCATCGTCTTGCCTGAACCGGTCCCTCCCACGAGGGCGACCGTCCGGTGTCCGTTGCCGGGCGTCGGGTCCATTCACGCCTCCCACACCGATGTGGATGTTCCGTCCATCGTGCCTTGTGCCTCGCAGGATCGCCAGGGCTGACGGCATCCGCATGGGCGGCGCTAGCATCCGGGCATGGATCAGCTGGAGCTGTGGAAGGACTTCAACGTCGCGATGGTCGGCGCGACCGCGGCCCTCGCGGGCCTCGTGATCGTCGCCGCGAGCGTGAACATCGCCGAGATCGTCAAGGCGTCCACGCTCACCGCGCGTCTCGCGGCCGCGATCGCCACGCTCGTGCTGGCGATCACGACGACCGGCGTGGGACTGATTCCCGAGATCGCGCCCGGATGGTACGGAGCGATCATCGTCGTGGCGACGCTCCTGGCCTGCGGGTTCCAGATCCACGCGACCGCGAGGATCGCGCGCGACCGGTCGCCGCGCGTGCGAGGGAGGCTCGCCAACGCGGCGATCGGATTCCTGCCCCTCGTCGCGTTCGCCGTCGGCGGCGTGCTGCTGCTGTTCTCGGTACCAGACGCCATGATCGCCGTCGCCGTGGGCACGCTCACCGCGATCGTGTCGGCGATCGGCGTCTCGTGGGTGGCCCTCGTCGAAGTGCTGCGCTGACTCAGGGCCCGGGACTCAGGGCCCGGGACTCAGGGCGAGAGCGGCGGCAGCTCGTCGACCTTGTCGCGCACGCGCAGACGGCCGCCGGTCGCCGCGAGCCAGCATCCGAAGATGACGAGCGGGAAGCCCACGAGCAGGCCGAGGGTGATCTCCTCGCCGAGGATGATGGCGCCGAGGACGATCGCGACGACGGGGTTCACGTAGGTGAACAGCGGCGCCCGTGCGGGGCCCACGCGAGCGATGAGCGCGAAGAAGACGATGAACGCAAGCGCCGTGCACAGTACCGCCAGCAGCACGAGCGAGACGGTGCTCGGCACGGTGGGCACCTCGTGCTGCGTGAGCAGCGCGATCGGCAGATAGAAGAGGCCGACCGCGGCGAGCGCGAGGGTGACGCTGCCGAGCGACGGCACGTCCTTGAGCTTCGTGGCGACGATGAACGGCGCGATCGCGTACAGGACGGCCACGAGCAGCACCTCGCCGACGGCGATGAGCCCTCCGCCGCCCTCGACGGCGAGCCCCGGTCCGGCCACGATCACCGCGACACCCGCGAACCCGATGACGAGCCCGATCGAGCGGGCGCGGCCGAGGGCGCTGCGGTCGCCGCCCACGAACGCGATGACGGCGGCGAACAGCGGCACCGTCGAGACGAGCAGCCCGGTCAGCCCCGACGGGATCGTCTGCTCGGCATGGCTCAACAGCAGGAAGGGTCCTGCCATCTCGATCGCCCCGAACGCGAGCACCCACCCGATCTTCGACCACGCGGGCCGCAGCGCCTTCTGACGGATCGCGAACGGCAGGAGGATCACCGCACCCAGGAGCGTGCGTCCCGCGACGACCGCCGCGGGCGAGTACGAGTCGACCGCGATGCGGATGAAGAGGTATGGGATGCCCCACAGCACCGCCATGGCCGCGAACAGCAGCCATGCGCGGGCGTCGAACCGCTGCGCGGCGTTCACAGCGAGCGTCTGCCCTCGAACGCGCGGCCGAGCGTGACCTCGTCGGCGTACTCGAGGTCGCCGCCGACGGGAAGGCCGGAGGCCAGGCGCGTCACGGAGATCTCGAGCGTGTGCAGCAGGCGGCTGAGGTACGTCGCCGTCGCCTCGCCCTCGAGGTTCGGGTTCGTCGCGATGATGACCTCTCTCACCGTGCCGTCGGCGAGCCGCTGCATGAGCTGCGTGATGCGCAGGTCGTCGGGGCCGACGCCCGCGATAGGACTGATCGCGCCGCCGAGCACGTGGTACAGGCCGCGGAACTCGCGCGTGCGCTCGATCGCGGCGACGTCCTTGGCGTCTTCGACGACGCAGATGACCGTGGCGTCGCGACGCGGGTCGCGGCAGATCGCGCAGCGCTCCTGCTCGGACACGTTGCCGCACACCTCGCAGAACCGCACCTTCTCGCGCACCTCGCTGAGCAGCTGCGCGAGCCGCGACACGTCGAAGCTCGGCGTCTGCAGAATGTGGAACGCGATGCGCTGCGCCGACTTCGGCCCGATGCCCGGAAGGCGGCCGAACTCATCGATCAGCTCTTGGACGATGCCGTCGTACATGGCTAGCTGAACCTCGTCGGGGGTTCGTACGGCTCTTCACGCACGAAGCGCGCTCCGAGCACCTGACGCACGACCGCCTCGCCGTACCGCTGAGGACCACCGGATGCGGCAGCCGGCCGCACGGGCGCGGGAGGAACCACCGGCGGCAGGGGCGCCTCGACCTCGACCGCCGGCTCCTCGTCGTCGTCTTCGGTCTCGATCGAGGTCTCGACCTCGTCGGCCGGGAGCACGTCGCCCTCGCGAGCGGGCGTGAGCGTCGCGACGCGCACGGCGGAAACGGCCTCTTCGGGCTCGTCGTCGACCGCGAGGTGGGGTGTCGCCTGCGCGGCTTCGGCACCGGGCGCGGGTGTGTCGGGGATCGGGGCGACCGCCCACTCGGTGACCGGTGCGGCGGCGTACGTCGTGGCTGAGCGGGCTCTCGCAGGGTCGGGCTCGGGCTCGCCCCGCGTGCCCTCCGCGGGGCTCCCGCCGCCCGACTCGGGCTCGCGGCCGCTGGGCTCGTGGCGTGCGATGTACCGCACGCGGAAACCGAGGACCGCGTTGATCGCCGTGCGCAGGTCTTCGCTCGGCCCGCCCGGGAGCTTCTTGAACTTCGCGAGGTCGGAAGGGCTCGGGAAGGCCAGGGTGAGCACGTCGTCGGCGAGGTCGACGATGCGCGCGGTCTGCGCGACCATCCACGACGTGCGGTTGATGTCGCTCAGGCGCGCGAGCACGTCGGGCCATGCCCCACGCATCGTCTCGAGCGTGACGGGGCCGGCGGGCGGCGCGGGAGCTGCCGCGGGTGCGGCGGGCTCGGCGGCTTCGCTCGCTCGCTCAGCGACCGGTGCGGGAGCCGGAGCAGCAACGGGGGCGGCCGCCGGCGCCGCGGGAGCCGTCGCGTACGTCAGCACGCGCGCCACCATGAGCTCGAGCTGCAGCCGCGGCGACGTCGCGCCCGTCATCTCGTCGAGGGCGGCGATCACGATGTCGGCCGTGCGCGACAGACGCGCCGCGCCGAACGCGTCGGCCTGGCGCCGGTAACGCGCGAGGTCGTCGGTCGAGACGCCGCGCAGCACGGCCGCCGCGCCCTCGCCCGTCGCCGCGACGACGATGAGGTCGCGCAGGCGCTCGAGCAGGTCGTCGACGAAGCGCCGCGGGTCCTGCCCTGTCTGCACGACGCGGTCGACCGCGGCGAACGCCGCGGCCGCATCGGCTGCGGCGAACGCGTCGACGACCTCGTCGAGGAGCTCGGCGTGCGTGTAGCCCAAGAGGGACACCGCCCGCGCGTACTGCACGCGCACGGCGCCCGAGTCCGCCGCATCCGATCCCGCGATCAGCTGATCGAGCAGCGAGAGCGTGTCTCGCGGCGAGCCGCCGCCGGCCCGAACGACGAGCGGGAGCACGCCCGTCTCGACCTCGACGCCCTCCTGCGCGCACAGCTCTTCGACGTACGAGAGCATCGCGGCGGGCGGCACGAGGCGGAACGGATAGTGGTGCGTGCGCGAGCGGATCGTGCCGATGACCTTCTCGGGCTCGGTCGTCGCGAAGATGAACTTGACGTGGTCGGGCGGCTCTTCCACGAGCTTGAGCAGCGCGTTGAAGCCCTGAGGCGTCACCATGTGCGCCTCGTCGAGGATGAAGATCTTGTAGCGGTCGCGCGCGGGCGCGAACACCGCGCGCTCGCGCAGGTCGCGGGCGTCGTCGACGCCGTTGTGCGACGCGGCGTCGATCTCGACCACGTCGAGCGACCCGCCGCCGTTCCGCCCCAACTCGATGCAGCTCTCGCACGTGCCGCACGGCGTGTCGGTGGGGCCCTCGGCGCAGTTGAGGCAGCGCGCGAGGATGCGCGCGGACGTCGTCTTGCCGCACCCGCGCGGCCCCGAGAAGAGATACGCGTGGCCGACGCGGTCGCCGCGGAGCGCCGTCATGAGCGGTTCGGTGACCTGCGACTGACCGATCATCTCGCCGAACGTCTCGGGCCGGTAGCGGCGGTAGAGGGCGGTGGTCACCCCCACAGCCTACGGCGTGCCGACGACATCGCGGCGGTCGGACTCGGGCATGCGCTAGTTGTACTGCCCAGGCAGGTTGTTTGAGATCCGGCTGATGGGCGGGAGCTTCCCGATCGCAGTGTGGGGCCTGTGGTGATTGTAGAAGTGCAGCCAGGCGGGCAGGGCTGCGCGGCGGGCTGATTCGCT
>Ga0310822_100290_pt1 | contig 27832 bp, 28 predicted proteins | sample P4_ome_2_FD_201313 | JGI IMG/M metagenome (GOLD analysis project Ga0310822, IMG submission 201313) | Sorghum-adapted microbial communities from Joint BioEnergy Institute, Emeryville, California, United States - P4_Day56_Rep2 | ecosystem: Engineered > Bioreactor > SSF (Solid state fermentation) >... | reverse complement strand
CTGTTATCGAGACAAAAATATGAGAAAAACTCGCGGTCGTTGCCGGTCTTTGTCTCCCTCCGCTTCACACGCTCCACAAGGAAAAAGGAACGTTTGGCACACGCCTCGCGAGTTTTTTCTCGCTTACTAATGGAGGGAAAGTATATGTTGCTTTATCACTGTAAAGCGAAATATACTTTCCTATACCAAAAAAAGAGCCGGACGCACTATGTTTCGCGTTCGGCTCTTCCGTTTATTTTTTTGATCTCCGCTTACCACAGCCACAGCCCCCTGATTTGCCGCCCTTCTTCCTAGAAACCGCCAGGGATTTACCCACACTTTCTATACCCGGTATCTTCACTACTTTCTCACCTGTATATTTACTCTTTACCGTCATGCGTCTCCCTCCATTTTTATATCACACACGTAGTGTAATGTATGCATATTCGCAGACAAGGGTGTATCCTCACAGGCATAAGAACAGGGCCGGAATCTTTTTCGATTCCGGCCCCTTTCACCTTTTCATACTATTCGATTGTTTTCAGGTTCGTTAGGCAGCTCTGGCAAATATTGCGGCCGCGGTAACTGCTGATGTTCTCTGCTGAATCGCAGAAGATGCAGGCCGGGGCGTAACGCTTCAAAATAATCTTCTCATCATCCACAAAAATTTCCAGACCATCCTTCTCCGCTATCCCTAAATTACGGCGCAGTTCAATGGGAATGACCACCCTGCCCAGCTCATCTACTTTCCGTACCACACCGGTTGCTTTCATTGCCATTTTCATAACCTCCTAGTCTTCGTCATCTACATTGTTGACTATCTTCTTACTTAATTCTATCAAGTCTGCAATTAATTAACAGTGCAAATATTGCATGGAATTGGTAATAGTCCCTTTTACTTGAATAGATGTATCTTATAGTGTTCGAATACGTCAGGACTTTTCACACATTGTCCTTCCCGGCGAAGCATGGCATGATAACTATGTTCCTTTCTGTACTACATTGGACATTACAGGCAAAACAACAGGCAAACCCTTTGCTCGTTTCTCTTGGTCAAAAGATGCGTTCACACTTCGAATGTTATATCTGCATGAATGTATACATCTTAGAGGTGGTGACAATCGATATGTTCAAGAAACTGCGTGATATGCTAAACAGTTCACCGAAGCGGGATGACGGCTGGGTCGTAGTATTTCTCGACCGAAACGACTTTCGTTTGCAGGCGATGCAACGGCGATTGGAAGAAAAGGGGATTCGTTCTTTTGTGGAGAAGCAATCGGCCATTTACGTACATGAAAGTGAATTGGAAGAAGCAAAGCAAACCGTGTCGGAATGGGTGAACTAGCCGACAAAAAAGACGGAGCAAGAGATACCACGGTATCCCGCTCCGTCTTTTTTCTGTAAAAATCATGAGGACAGAAGGAAGGGAAAGAGGAAATGAGATCCAGGGAAGAAAAAGGCCTTCGCCTTTTTCTACATTAAACTCCTCTCCTCGCTCTCTTCTCTCTTTTCCTTCGCACCCCAAAAATCAGCTGGCCTTCCCTTCATTATTCACGGCAGGGCCTGTGGCTAATTAGCCATGGTGGTTTTGTCTGCCATGCCATGCGCCCCTTAAAACGGCTTGTTTATCATCATAAACGCAATACACCCCATTAAAAACACGGAGAACAGGCCAACACAGAGATTCTGGAAACGAAGCGTTTTCAATTCTTTCTCGGCGTGAATCTTACGACTGTTCGCCACCTCTGTCAACCCCCGCATCAAGAACCGCTTCATCATATAGAATACGAACATATACAGAAGCATTGAAACAATCAGCCACATCTGCATCAAATATTGAAACGACGTAACAAAGAAGAATGCAAGGCCTGTGCCCCACAAAACAATGTCCGCCGTCCGGTCCAATTTGCGGTACGTAACGAGAAAGCGCCGGGTCTGCTCCACATCCTTCAGCCGGGGAATCAAGAACAATACGGCAAGTTTGGCGGTTACCGCCAGCAAATGAAAAGTGAGCACTACATAGAACAACGGCTTCCACCCTTTCTTTATCTTTTGATTGTTCTTATTGTACTATGCGGCGCGCGGGACGGCTAGGCATATTTCTGGAAATGTGCTCAATTACGGAGACTTTACAATTGATACTTATTTCACGGTCGTAAATATGGTATGATGCAAGAATGTAGACAAGGAAATATAAGGAATACATAATAGGGAGAAACGAAAAGATGAGAGGGAGAAAGAAACGTATTCTAGCGCTGCTTGGAGGAGGCGCACTCGGCCTTGGCCTGCTGTTAGGAAGTCTTACCTTTATGGCCGATGCCAAAACGAAAAACCAAGACGTCATGGTAACCAGCTTTGATAAAGTTACATTGAGCTTCGTCGGCGATATGCAGTTTACCGGAACGGTTGCCGATCAAATCAAAAAGAACGGGACCGGTTATCCGTTCGCCAGAGTAAAATCCGTATTATCTCGTGCAGATCTTACCGTAGGCAATCTTGAGACCACGCTGACAACCGGCGGCAGCGCACAGGATAAACAATACACCTTCCGTTCCGATCCGCGGATGGCCAAAGCGATAGCAGACAGCGGCATTGACGCGGTCGGCCTGGCGAATAACCATACAATGGATTTCGGTTTGAATTCATTATTTGACACCATTGCCTATGTTAAGAAAAGCGGCTTGATCCCGCTTGGCGCGGGCAAGGACAAATCCGAAGCAACCCAGATTCACTACATAAAGAAAAAAGGCAAGACAATCGCACTGCTAAACTACAGCCGTGTTCTGCCTTCGACTTCCTGGATGGCCGGAGCTACCAGGCCAGGTTTGGCCAGCGCCTATGATCCTGGACTTATGTATAGCAAAGTCAAAGAGGCACGGAAAAAAGCCGATATTGTCGTTGTATTCATTCATTGGGGCAAAGAGCGGATGACCACGCCGGAAGCGTACCAGACAGAGATGGGCCATGCGCTCGTGGATGCGGGTGCCGACCTGGTCGTCGGCCATCATTCCCATATTATGCAGCCGGTGGAGTGGTATAAAGGCAAACTCATTGCCTACTCGCTCGGCAATTTCGTGTTTACCAACAGCCGGATCGACCGCTCCAATCAGACTGCCATTCTCGAAGTAAGCGTGAGAGGCAACCGCATAGAAGCAAGTCTGACTCCGGCTCGAATCGTAAGCGGACAACCCCGTCTGATTGAAGGTGCCGAAAAAGCGGAGTTCTTCCGTTTCATGGACCGAATCTCGCGCAAAGCGACCGTTAAAAGCGACGGGACGCTTACTCCATAGCCGCCAGTACCTCTTTTACGGTCGCAAGAAATGCCCGGCTGGCCCGTGACCGGTAGCGGCCTCGTCGATACGCCATAACCAGCGTACGGCGGGGTGTCGGATTGCGTAATGCTATGTACTTAGGCAGCAGTCCTTCCCTGAATAGGCGCGTAACCATTTTTGGCACGAATGCGATGCCCATACCGGCCGCTACGAGTGACTGGACTGTTTCAATGTTGCTGCTTTCAAATACGACATGCGGCGTAAATCCCGCCTCCTCACACCATCCTGCGGCCAGGTTGCGAAAACCCTGGCCTTTTTTCAGCATAATAAACGCCTCGTCTTTTAGCTCCCGAATCTCCACCGCCTCCCGCGTGCTCAATGGATGATCCGTCGGCAAGGCGAGGCAGATTTCCTCTTCAAGAATCGGTTCCCATTCCAGATTCGCATCTTGAATCGGCAGAGACAGCAGGCTCATCTCTGTCTTGCCGCGCGCCGTTAGTTGCTCAAGCGCCAGCGTCGCTTCTTCAAGCAGGCGCACCTGAATGCCAGGATACTTTTTCTTAAACACCGGCAATACAAGCGGTAAAATATGGGCACCGGTAATTGGCAGACTACCGACTGTAAGCCCTCCCTTCTCCAGCTCAGCCATATCCTGCATTTCCTTCTTTAACCGTTCTACAGAATCAAGAATATTGACCGCCGACTCATAAAACCGCTCACCTGCGTCCGTCAGACGAATGGAGCTTGTTGAACGTTCAAATAAAATGATATCCATTTCCTTCTCCAACTTGGCAATTTGCTGACTAAGCGACGGTTGAGCGAGATGCAGCCTCTCCGCCGCACGTGAAAAACTCTTCTCTTCTGCAATCGTTACCGCATACAGCAATTGTCGTAATTCCATCTCTATCCCCTTCTTTTTTCTGTGAAAATTGTGAGGAAAGAAGAAAGGGAAAGAGGAAATAAGATTCAGGGTAGAAAAAGGCGTTCGCCTTTTTCTACATTGAAATCCTCTCCTCGTTCTCTTCTCTCTTTCCCTTCGTACCACTAAAGTCAGCCGACCTTCTCATCATTTTCATGTCGGGGTTGCGGCTGGCAAACTGTGGTGTTTTTGTTTTATAGGAAAAACCTATGCAAACTATAAATATTATATCTTTGAACATTTGTTTTTTCTATGTTAAAACTTATATAAAGATTTAAAAAAATATAGAATGAATAAAACAAAAAGGGGAGAGATGAATGAAACCACGCACCATGTTTGAAAAAATCTGGGACAACCACGTCATTTACTCGGAAGAGAACAAACCCAGCCTGCTATACATCGACCTGCATCTTGTGCATGAAGTTACATCACCACAAGCGTTTGAAGGATTACGCCTCGCCGGCCGCAAGGTACGCCGGCCGGATTTGACGTTTGCGACCATCGATCATAACGTACCGACAACGGATCGCTCCCTGCCCATTGAAGATCCGATTTCCCGCCAACAAATTGAAACGCTGCGGGCAAACTGTAAAGAATTCGGTGTCACACTCTATGACCTCGACAGCCCCGAGCAGGGCGTTGTCCATGTTATGGGACCCGAGCTTGGCCTCACCCATCCCGGCAAAACGATTGTATGCGGCGACAGTCATACATCCACCCATGGCGCATTTGGTGCGCTCGCATTCGGCATCGGTACGAGTGAAGTAGAGCATGTGCTGGCAACACAGTGCCTGCAGCAGAAGAAACCGAAAACACTGGAAGTGCACGTTGAGGGTGAACTGCCAACCGGCGTGACGGCCAAAGACATCATCCTTGCCATTATTGCCAAGTGGGGTACGGATTTTGCGACCGGTTACGTCATTGAATATACGGGTGACGCGATTAAGAAGCTCTCCATGGAAGAGCGGATGACGGTCTGCAATATGTCCATCGAAGCAGGCGCACGCGCGGGCCTTATCGCACCGGATGAAACAACGTTTGCGTATCTTAAAGGCCGTCGTTTCGCTCCAAAAGGAGAAGAGTGGGAGAAAGCCATTTCTGCCTGGAAAGAGCTTGTGACTGACGAAGGCGCCGAATACGACCGCCGTGTCGTAATCAACGCCCGGGAGATTGAACCGCAGGTAACCTGGGGCACAAGCCCGGGGATGGGTATCGGTATAAGCGGTGTAGTACCGGCACCGGAAGATTTTGCAACGGAAAATGAGCGCAAAGCAACGCAAAATGCGCTCGCATATATGGGCCTTGAGCCGCATACGCCGATCACGGAAATCGAAATCGACCGCGTATTCATCGGCTCCTGTACAAACGGCCGTATCGAAGACCTGCGTGCGGCGGCAAAAATCGCCAACGGCTACAAAGTAGCGCCCCATGTCAACGCTATGGTTGTACCGGGCTCCGGCATGGTCAAAGAGCAGGCCGAAAAAGAAGGACTCGATAAAATTTTCATCGAAGCCGGCTTCGAATGGCGCGAGCCGGGCTGCAGCATGTGTCTTGCGATGAACCCGGACGTACTTGCACCGGGCGAACGCTGTGCATCAACGTCCAACCGCAACTTTGAAGGCCGTCAGGGACGCGGCGGACGCACGCACCTGGTCAGCCCGGAAATGGCCGCCGCTGCCGCCATCGCCGGTCACTTCGTAGACGTACGTAATTGGGAAGTCAAAGAAAGAGAGGGAAAAGCACATGGAACCGTTTAAAAAAATTACCAGTGTGGTCGCTCCGCTCGACCGCGTAAACGTAGATACAGACGCCATCATTCCCAAACAATTTCTGAAACGTATCGAGCGTACAGGCTTCGGACAGTTCCTGTTCTATGAATGGCGCTTTGATGAACAGGAAAACCCGAATCCCGACTTTGAATTGAACAAACCGCAGTATAAAGATGCACACATCCTGATTGCACGCAACAACTTCGGATGCGGCTCGTCCCGTGAGCATGCGCCATGGGCGCTTCTCGACTATGGATTTAAAGTGATCATTGCACCGTCGTTTGCAGATATCTTCCATAACAATTGTTTCAAGAACGGTATCCTGCCGATCGTGCTGCCGGAAGAAACCGTGGAACAATTGTTCCAAAACGTGGCCAAGCACAAAGGCTATCAGTTAACTGTCGATCTAGAAAACAACAAGATTACGGACGGACAAGGACTAGAAATTCCATTCAGCGTGGATGAATACCGCCGCGAATGTCTGCTGAAAGGACTCGATGATATCGGTGTTACGCTGATGCAGGAAGACAAAATTGCCGAATACGAGAAAAACTATCCGAGCTATTATAAAATCGCTCAATAAATGCGAAAAAGGACGGGAGCCTGCACTCCCGTCCTTTTCTCATGAATTATTGTTCTTCCCGATTGGCTCCGTAATAATACGGCGGATAAGGAGTCGGATACGGGTAGGGTGCAGGATATGGATACGGTGCCGGATACGGAACGGGCTTCGGTCTGTTGTAGTTGTATAAAAGCGGCGCCAGAAGCAGAAACGGAATAATCGGCCAAATGCCGCGCTCATCATGCGTATAGCCGTAATGGTATGGGTACGAAACCGGCTGCGCGTAATACGAATAAGCGGAATAATCGGCTGGATAGGATTCATGGGCGAAAGACGGATGCTGGTTGTTTTCGTTATTCTCCATAAGTGCCCTCCACATTCTCAAAATAATATTTACATGCTACTACACTATGAAAGTAAAGGGCGGATGTCCTTTGTCCTGCCCAAATTGGGCTCTCGCCTACCGTTCCCCGCAAATCATATTATGCTTGTTTTTGTGTGGGAAGTTCATTCGCAAGTCTCTCCAACTCTCCCAGCGCTTCCTCAAACACATCCAGCGCGCGGGAGACAACCCGCGGATCACGCAGATTTACCCCGGCTTGTGTCAGTGCTTCAAGCGGAGGCACAGAGCCGCCTGCCTTCAGGAATGCAAGATACCTCTCCCGCTCTCTCTCGCCTCCGCGCAGTAAACCATCCGCCAGGGTGGTGGCGGCGGAAAATCCTGTCGCGTACTGGTACACATAAAAATTCTTATAGAAATGCGGAATGCGTGTCCATTCCACACCGACATGTTTGTCCACCGTAAGCGCCGGTCCGTAATAGGCTGCGACCAGCTTGCGGTATTCTTGCGCCAGGTACTCTGCCGTCAGCGTTTCCCCCCGCTCCGCTGCCCGGTGAATATCGCGCTCAAACTCCGCCAGCAGTGTCTGGGTAAACAGCGTGCTCTGAAAGGCATCCAGGTAGCGATTTAACAGTGCCGCCTTCTCTTCCGGGTCCTTCGCCTGCGCAATCCAGCCGCGCAGCAGCAGCGATTCATTGACCGTCGATGCCACTTCCGCTACGAATACATCGTATTCAGCATCCAGATAATCCTGTGCTTCATTGGCATACTGCGAATGCATGGCATGTCCCAGTTCGTGCGCCATCGTCAGCACGTCGTCCAGCTGACCATGATAGTTCAGCAGCACATACGGTGGATATCCATAGACGGCTGTTTGGTATGCACCGCCCGTCTTTCCTTTACGGCTGTATACATCTATCCAACGATTTTTGAACGCCTGATCCAGTTTCTTTTGATACTCGGGGCCGAGCGGAGCCAGTCCTTCACGCACCATCTTCTTCGCTTCTGCCAGCGGATATTCTTTCTTTATTCCTTGATAGAGCGGCATGTATAAATCGTATTTGTGTACGGTAGTAACACCCAGCAATTTCTTACGCAATGTGGCATACCGATGCAGCAGATGAATACGACCGCGCACCGTGGCAATCAAATTGTCGTATACATTCTCCGGGATATCGGATGTGTGCAGTGCGGCATAGCGCGCCGAAGGATAATTCCGCGCCCGTGCATAGACGATATGCTTGCGTACTTCGCCCTGCAGAAGCGAGGCGAATGTATTCCGAAATTGATTATATGTACCGTATACTGCTTCAAAAGTGCGGCGACGCAGCTCGCGGTCGGAAGACGTCATGAGTGCGGCATAATTCATCCGGTTAAGCGAAATCTTCCTGCCTTTTCCGTCTTCAATGGGAGGAAAGACAAGATCTGCATCCAGCAGATAACGGTACGCCTGCGACGCCGTTCCCATGGCCTCACCTGTCAATGCCAGCAGCCTCTCCTCCCGCTCAGGCAAAATATGCGCTTTCTCTTTGCGCAGCTCACTGATGTAGTGTTTATACCGTTCAAGCCTTTTCTCCTGCCGGTACATTTCCGCAAGCCTGGCGTCGCTTAACGCCGCAAGTTCCGGGCCGGCAAACGATGCGACCAATGCCAGTTTCTGCGCAGTCTGTCTCGCTTCATCCAGCCGCCGCTGGGCGTTTGGATCCGTCGTATTCGTATCAAATCTCAGCTGGGCGTATACATACGCCTTCTCCAGTGTCCGAGCCATCTTTTCTTCTTTATTTAGCATAGTGTACAACTGCCCGGCATCTTCCAACTTGCCTTTGTAAGCGGACAGCTCGGGAATTTCTTTTGCCAGACGGCGGATATCTTCCCTCCACGCCGCCTCACTCGGATATAGGCGGGTCACATCCCACGTATCTGCCATACTTTCCCGTACGCTTGATGAATTTTCTTTTTTTATTAGGGTATCGGTCGGATTTAGCGCCGGAGAATCCAGCCAGTCATTCATGAGCAGCAGCACTCCGCACAATACGCCCACAAGCGGGACAAACAATCGTTTGTGCATAATTATTCCTTCTTCCCTAAATTGTTTTTCATATTTTTTACAGGAGAGAAGGGAAATATTTATTGTTCTTTTATGAACAAAGCACGAAAAAACCGGGATGCAAAGCAGCACCCCGGTTCTCGTCTATTCTATGTCAGCTAGCTTAAAAGGAAAAACATTTGTCAATAAGGGCCATGCGGACAAATAGTCCGTTCTGCGCCTGGCGGAAATACGCGGCGCGTGGATCTTGGTCCACATCCACCGCAATCTCGCCTGCACGCGGCAGCGGATGAAGAATAATGCTGTCCTGTTTCATGATGGAAAGCAGCCCGCGGTTAATAATATACTTGCCGCGGGCTTTTTCGTACTCATCTAACGATGTAAAGCGTTCTTTTTGAATGCGCGTCTGATACAGTACGTCTGCGGTTTTCGCCACTTTTGCTAAATCGTGTTCTTCCTCGTACGTGATTCCCTTTTGATCTAAGTATTTCTTTACATATGTCGGAATTTGCACGTTTTCCGGCGCCGTAAATGAAATGTGAATGTTCTTATAGTTGGCCAGCAGATACGACAGCGAGTGAACGGTCCGGCCATTCGCCAGATCTCCGATCATTACAATATGCAGGTTATCAAGACGCCCGAGTTCCTTTTCGATTGTATATAAATCGAGCAGCGACTGTGTCGGATGTTCGCCCGCACCATCTCCGGCATTGATGATAGGCACGCTCGCCACAGCAGCCGCGCGCTCCGCCGCCCCTATATCGGTATGGCGGATAACGATAACATCGCTGTAGCCGGACACAACCCGAATCGTATCTTCGAGCGTCTCGCCTTTAATAGTGGACGAGAATTGGGCCGCATTCTCCGTACCGATAACTTTGCCCCCCAGGCGGGACATCGCCGATTCGAACGAAAGACGCGTCCGCGTACTCGGTTCAAAAAACAGCGTGGTCATCACCTTATTACTGTAACGATCGCTGCCGCCCTCTTCTACCAGGCGTTCCATCCGGCGGGTATTTTCGAAAATCTCGTCCAATACCGAACGGGTAAACTGCTTGGCCCCTAATACATGGTATAATGACACAATACAACTCCCCTTTACTATGTATGGTAAAAATCATCTATGCATAGAAAACCACTCTGACCTGCATCAGAGTGGTTGGTTTACCATGGTAATAGGCATAAAAGTTCAGCGTCTCTTTTCGCGCTTACCCAGATCGCCCATTTTATCTTCGCTTGTTTTCATCCAGCGCTTCATCATCGACTCGAAATCTTCTTTCGAGCTAGAGCGTCCGCCCTGACCCTGGGAACGTCCCCCCGGCCCCCGATTGTCATCGCGTTTCTTAAACGGACGACGATCTTCTTTCTTCTCTTCATGAATTCTCATGGTTAAAGAAATTTTACCGTCGTTTTTAATCTCCAGCACTTTTACGGTCACTTTGTCGCCAACTTTGACAAACTGGTTAATATCTTCTACATAAGAAGAAGCGATTTGCGAGATATGCACAAGCCCCTGCTTGTTTTCTCCGATATTAACAAAAGCGCCGAAAGATTGAACTCCTACCACGGTACCTTCTAAAATATTGCCGACAGCGATGTTACTCAAAAAATGTTCCCCCTAAAAGAATTTACTATACAATTACTATACATGAAACAAAAAGAATAATAAAGAACTTTGCATCCCGCAATCGCTGGCAAAACGCATACTACTCTCCTATATTATAGTATTCCCAATTCGACAAAAAGGTACTCTTTCCTGCTTATATAGAAGAATTCTCCGGGGTCTCTTCGGTGCGCTCTTCTTCTACCCGCGCGATCCTGTATACTTGAACCAATTCCTCGCCTGTGTCCATAGCCACCATCGTCCGCCCGATCGACCCTTGATCATTAATCGACAGGCTATGACGGTACGCTTCCCAGTCTACCGGAATGATGCGATTCGCACTTGTACGGGCTTTTAAGTCGTGCTTCATTTCTCCTTCAAGGAACGCCGCCTTTACTTCATGCGGCTGCACTTTGCGGCGCCGAATGATCAGCACACCTTTGCCGCCGCGGCCCTGTACCGTAAACTGGGCGGCAAACGTACGCTTGACGACGCCTTCTTTCGTTATAATCTGCAGTACATCTTCCGCATCCGGCGAGAGGATGAACGAGCCTATAATCCGTCCGCCTTCTTCAAGTTTCATGCCGCGTACGCCGGCCGTGTTCCGTCCGGTGAGAGGCACATCGGATGCCGGAAATCGAATCGCCATGCCACCGGATGAGACAAGCAAAAATTCCTGCTCCTCCCGGCACAAATGCACAGACTCGATCTTATCGTCGTCTTTGACTTTTACCGCCACAATGCCACGTTTTTTCTGCGTTTTGCTGTACTCTTCTACTTTGGTTCGCTTGACCATGCCGTTTTCCGTCACGAACGCGAACGACTCGTTTGCGATTTGCTCCAGTGACTCCACTGCATAAGCGGCAACAATTTTCTCTTCTTTGCCGAGCGACACGACGTTCACCAGGCTTGTCCCGATGTCTTTCCAGCGTCCGTCCGGAATTTCGTGCATCGGCAACTGGTAGAGTTGTCCGCTGTTCGTAAACAGCAACAGCTGGTGAATCGTATTCGTTTTGAAGAAATACCGCACCGTATCGCCCTCTTTGAGTCCCGTGGTTTCAATGGAAGCACCGGAGCTGTTGAACGAGCGCATCGAGGTGCGTTTGATGTACTGGTCCTCCGTAATTGTCACGATGATATCTTCCGCAGGCACGGTAACGGAGATATCGACCTCAATGCTTTCAATCTCATCCTCAAGCTCTGTGCGGCGTTCATTGCCGTATTTGTCACGAATTTCGGTCAGCTCTTTTTCGAGAACCTTGTTTAACTTTTTCTCGCTCTTCAGGATGCCTTCAAAAGTCGTAATCTTTTTCTGTAAATCTTTTTCTTCTTTCTCATACTTCTTAATATCAAGGCGCGTCAGCTGGTGCAGGCGAATATCGAGAATGGCTTCGGCCTGCTCGTATGTGAAATCGTAGTTTTTCATCAGGCGTTCCCGTGCATCTTCCCGACCATCCGAGTCCATAATCGTGTCGATGACCTGGCGCAGGATGGAGATCGCCTTGATAATCCCTTCGACAATATGCAGGCGTTTTTGCGCACGCTCCAAATCGTAGGTGGTTCGCTTCGTGATAACATCCTTTTGATGTACGATGTACGCATCAAGGATACCTTTGAGCCCGAGCTGCTGCGGCCGCTCATCGGCGATAACCAGCATATTAAAGCTATACGAAATCTGCAGATCGGTTTTCTTGAACAGATAATTCAGGATGCCGTCCATATCGGCGTCTTTGCGCACTTCCAGCACGATGCGCATGCCCTGGCGGTCGGTCTCGTCCCGCACTTCTATAAGACCGTCTACGTTCTTTTCGAGAATTTCCTCTTCAATTTGCGTTACAAGCGCTTTTTTCTTCACTGTGTAAGGAATTTCGTCGACTACGATGAGCCTGCGGCCCTGCTTGCCGTTTTCGGTATGTGTCTTGGCACGGATAATGATTCGACCCGCTCCTTTCTCATACGCTTTGCGAATCTCATCCTTCCCTTGAATGATGCCGCCTCCCGGAAGATCCGGACCCGGAATGTATTTCATCAGCTCATCAAGTGTAATATCCGGATTATTCAATAGGGCAATTGTGCCATCGATAACTTCGCGCAGGTTGTGCGTCGGAATCTCGGTGGCAAACCCGATGGAGATGCCCGTAACACCGTTGACAAGCAAATTCGGAAAACGGGCCGGCAGCACGACCGGCTCTTTCGCGGTGTTGTCATAGTTTGGGATAAATTCTACCGTATCCTTCTCAATATCGCGGACCATCTCCATGGCAATCGGCATAAGGCGCGCTTCCGTGTAACGCATCGCAGCCGCCGTATCGCCGTCGATCGTACCCCAGTGGCCATGGCCGTCAATCAGCGGCTCGCGCATTTTGTGCGGCTGCACAAGGTTGACCATTGTCTCATAAATGGACGAATCGCCGTGCGGGTGGTAGTTCCCCATCACATCCCCGACCGTCTTCGCCGACTTTCGGTACGGCCGATCGGGAGTGTTTTTCTCCTTATACATCGAGTACAGCACGCGGCGCTGCACGGGTTTTAAGCCATCCCGCACATCCGGGATGGCTCTTGATAGAATGATATAGCGGGCATAATCGCTGAACCGCGAGCGATACACGTCCCGCACACTCATCTGCAAGTACTGTTCATGCGGCAATGACATCGACTCTTTATTCCTCCTCCATAACAAACTTCACGTTGCTTTCAATCCATTCGCGGCGCGGCGGTACTTTGTCCCCCATCAAAACGGTGACAATACGCTCGGCTTCCGCCGCTTCTTCTAGGTCCACCTGAATCAGCTTGCGCGTCTCAGGATTCATGGTCGTATCCCATAGCTGTTCGGCGTTCATCTCGCCAAGTCCCTTGTAGCGCTGAATTTCCGCCTGGCTGCCCAACTTCTTCTGCGCCGCAATTCGTTCTTCATCCGTCCAGGCGTATATCATCTCCTGGCCCTTCTTCCCCTGTTTGTATACTTTATAGAGCGGCGGCTGCGCAATAAATACTTTACCGCGTTTGATAAGCTCCGGGAAGTACCGGTAGAACAGGGTCAGCAGCAAAATCTGAATGTGAGCGCCATCGTAATCGGCGTCCGTCATAATGATGATTTTGTCGAACGCGCACTTGTTGGCATTGAAATCGTCACCGATTCCCGTACCCAGCACTTCAACGATCGTGTTAATCTCTTCATTGCCGTTCGGTCCAATGACTTCATAGATTTTTTTCTTCTCTACGTTAATCGGTTTTCCGCGCAGGCTAAGCACCGCCTGGAAATTGCGGTCGCGCCCGTTGATCGCTGAACCGCCCGCCGAATCCCCCTCCACGATAAAAAGCTCGTTGCGTTCTGCGTCCTTTTTGCTCGGGGGCGTATATTTATCGCTGATCGTACGTTTGCCTTTCTTTTTGCCTTTCTTGTTCGGGTTGCGGAGCGCTTCGGCCGCTTTCTTAATTTCTTCCTTAATGCGGCGCGATTCAATCGCCCGCTCGATAATCAGCCTGGCGATGTCCGGATTCTCTTCAAGGAAAAAGCTCATCTTCTCGCTGATAAATGCTTCCACCGCAGAGCGCGCTTCCTCGCTGCCGAGCTTTTCCTTAGTCTGACTTTCGAATTGCGGGTCATCCATTCGGATGCTGAGCACGGCCATCAGCCCTTCCCGGTAGTCATTGCCGGTCAGATTTTTGTCATTCTTCTTAAGCATGCTGTTACGGCGCGCATAGTCATTGCACACTTTCGTAAACGCGTTTCGGAAGCCGGATACATGCGTTCCCTCATCGATCGTCGGAATCGTATTGACATAGGACAGCAGATTTTCCGACGTGTTGTCATTGTACTGGAACGCCAGTTCAATTTCGATGTTCTCTTTTTCGCCTTCAAAATACACCGTATTATGCAGCGTGTTTTTTCCGTCATTCAAAAACTCGATGAACGATTTGATTCCCTCGGAGAAGTGGAATTCCTCTTTCTCCGGAGCGCCCGGACGCATGTCGCGCAGGTGAATCGTCACGCCTTTCAACAAAAACGCATTGTCGCGCAAACGTTCGCGCAGCACGCTGTATTGGACGTTCGTGTCGCCGAAAACACGCCTGTCAGGCATAAAAGTAACGCGGGTGCCTGTCTTGCGCGTTGTCCCGACAATTTCGAGGTCGGTCACCGGATGGCCGGCCTTGAATTGTCCGTCCGCCTCTTCCACATATTCAAATCGCTGGCGATAAATATTTCCGTCACGATAAATCTCTACCTCGAGCCATTCAGACAGCGCGTTCACTACGCTCGCTCCCACGCCATGCAAACCGCCCGATTTTTTATATCCGTCGCCGCCGCCGAATTTTCCGCCGGCATGCAGTACAGTGAAGACAACCGTTGGCGTCGGAATGCCTTCATCTTTGTTTATCCCTGTCGGAATGCCTCGTCCGTTATCTTCGACGCTAATGCTCCCGTCCGGGTGAATCGTAACTTTAATTGTATCGCAATACCCGGCCAATACCTCGTCTTTGGAGTTATCGATGATCTCCCAGATAAGATGGTGCAGGCCGCGGCTTCCGGTCGAGCCGATGTACATTCCCGGTCTGACACGTACTGCGGTCAGGCCTTTGAGAACGCGAATATCATCATCGCTATAAGCTGGTATGGTTGGTGATACGTTTTGACGACTCAAGTCCTTCCCCTCCTGTTTCTTTCATTCAATGTACTGGTTTTTATCGCGAAAAGCAATATAAGCCAGTTTACCTGCCGTCCTTTTCCTTTTTATTATACATCAAACAAGAATGTTTGTTCGCTTTTTCTGTGAAAATCATGAGAAAAGAAGGAAGGGGAAGAGGAAATAAGATCCAGGGAAGGAAAAGCAAGACAGTAAAAGGAGCGGGGTGTCCCGCTCCTTTTTCTGTGAAAATCATGAGGAAAGAAGGAGAAAAAGAGGAAAGGAGATCCAGAGAAGAAAAAGGCGTTCGCCTTTTTCCCCATTGAAATCCTCTCCTCCTTCTTTCCTCTCTTTTTCTTCGTACCACAAAAGTCAGCCGTCTTTCCCGCGATTTTCATGTCGGGGTTGCGGCTGAAACGCCATGGTGGTTTTTGTTGGCTACTCTAACGTGCAGGAAGCGACGACTTCGCGTAGCCGGGCGGCTGCCTGACGCGGATCCGGTTGTCCGACGATCGCCGAAATGACTGCCACACCATTTGCTCCCTGCTTCATTACTTCCGGACAATTGTCCCCGGTAATTCCGCCGATAGCAACAATTGGAACATCAGAAAACTTACGGATTTCACCAATCAAAGCCGGTGTAACCGGATCGCCGGCGTCAGCTTTGCTGCTGGTGGCATAAATCGATCCGACCCCCAGATAATCCGCCCCCTGCGCGAGCGCGTTCCGCGCTTCCTCCGTAGAAGATGCCGACACTCCGATAAACATCCGCCCGTCTACCAGCTTGCGGACCTCGCTTGCCGGCAAGTCGTCCTGTCCGACATGGACGCCGTCCGCGTCCAGCAGAAGCGCTACATCCACGCGGTCATTGACTATAAACGGTACACCATGCTCCCGGCATAGTGCACGCATCTCCCGTCCGACTTCGAGCACCCGGGAAAGCGGCGCATGCTTCTCACGTAGCTGTACAGCATCCGCTCCTCCTGCAATCGCTAACCGCACCGTCTCCAGCGCGGTGCGGCCGCCCGCATCTTCAATCCCAATAACAAGGTAGACGCCAAGCTTCTCTTTCCAGGTCTGGTTGTTCATGTCTGTCACTCTTTCTGCAGTTATTTCCGTTCGATGCGAGCCATGCTCGCAACTTGATCTTCATCCACACTGTACAGCATATCCAGGAGGGCAATCTGGTACGAGCCCGGGGCGGACACCGTCTGCCGCGCTAACTCTGCCGCAACCCCGTACATCGCAAGCCCAGCCGCAGCCGCCAGCGCCCAATCTCGCTCCACAGCAGCGTAAGCGCCGAGAATGGAGGTCAACAGACAGCCTGTACCCGTGATGCGTGTCAGCATTTCATCCCCGTTATGAATCGCATACAGCGCGTTCGGACCTGCTACCCTGTCCACCTTTCCGGTAATGGCTACCACAGCATTCAGCTTATCTGCAGCTTTGCGGGTCAAAGCTTCGATATCGCCGCCGGATTTCCCTGCATCTACGCCTTTAATTTCCCAGGCTTCACCCATAATATTGGCCACTTCCGCCGCATTTCCCCGGATGATGGCCAGATCAAGCTCTTCTACGATACGACGAGCCATTTCTGTACGGAATGGCGTTGCGCCTACGCCCACCGGATCGAATACAATTGGGACACCGTGCTCGTTGGCCGATTTTCCGGCAATCAGCATAGCTTCGATGGTTTCTTTCGTCAATGTCCCCATATTCAACACAAGCGCCCCGGCGATTTTGGCCATATCGGCCACCTCTTCCGGCGCATACGCCATCACCGGAGATGCGCCAAGCGCCAGCAAACCATTAGCTGTGAAGTTCGTCACCACTTCATTCGTAATGTTATGTACAAGCGGGCTTTTCTCACGCAATCGGGTAAGCAGTGCCCCAAGTTGTTGTTCCAGCATATTGCTATGTCCTCCTTTTTCTGTGAAAATCGTGAGCAAAGAAAGAGCAAATACGAAAAAATACAGCGCATCTCCTACAAAATTAACATAATCTTAATGAGAGAAAAACAAAAAAATTACACATCTGTAGTAGGATAAGTGGTGGATTGATCTCCACAATTTTACCACATCCTGTGGTAACTCCATTCTCATTTGGTCCCGGCAGTAGCCGGGACCGCTTTTTAACAGAAACTTAATGCGAACTCCATATACTCTTAGCATTCCCTCTGTATCCTAAAGATACATAGTCTTGTCCCCACACTCCTTTACCCTGATGTAAAAGCATATGGGCACACCTCTTTTCTGTTGAGTCCTTTTGAGGGCTCTTTTTTTTGGTGCCGCTTCATTTCCCTATTACGGCAAAATAGCGTATAATAGGCCACGATACAGCTTTTCCATCTTACAAAAGCAAGGAGCGAATATGGATGAAATGTAAAATCACAAGAAATGCCGCTAAAAAAATCAAGGAAATCCTGGCACAGGAAGACACGGAGGGCAAAATGCTGCGCGTGTTCATCACCCATGCGCACGGAGACCACGCACACTATGGACTTGATCTCGATACGCCCGGCGAAAACGATGAGATTATTCACACGGATAAGGAGATCGATGTTATTCTCGATAAAACACAGAGTTTACTTGACGGAGTAAAAATCGATTACCTGTACCTTCCCGAAGAAGGTTTCGTAATTACCAATCCCAGCAAAGGCAACCACGGGGATCATTAATATACTGTAAAACCACCATGGCATCTCAGCCGCAACCCCGACATGAAAATCGCGGGAAGGGCGGCTGACTTTTGAGGTATGAAGGGAAAGAGAGAAGAGAACGAGACGATGATTTCAATGGGGAAAAAGGCGAACGCCTTTGTCTTCCCTGGATCTTTTTTCTCTTCTTCCTTCCTTCTTTCTTTATTTCAGGATTTTCACAGAAAAACGAGGCCGTCCGTATTCATATTATACGCGGCCTCGTTTTATTTTTCATCTCTCCATCCACTCCAAATCCGGCGTTACTACCCACTCCGGATCCATTCCACGTGTAAGCGCATACTGTTCTACCCATCGATTAATCAATCGCTGTGTTTCTTCATATGTGCGAATAATGTTCCGGGCTGCCTCCTCTTCCGATTCAAAGGCTGCCTCTCCATTCGCTTCTCGCATGCTCATCATGCATAGGTTGGCTTTCACGTTGTTCTCTATCTTGGCAAACGCGCTAATGTAGCGAACTACGCTGGCCTGATCAGCCTGGTGCATCCCCTTCTTTACATAGCGGTCAGTTAACCTGGACAAACTTTCACTAAACTCAGCTGGACTCATCTCTCCTTTGTAAATTCGCTGATTGATTTCATCCATATACAGCTTAATCTTCTCTGACTCGACTAAATCTTTAAAAAGGAGATTGAACACTGAGTCACTAATCTGCTTTTTCTTCTTCATTTTTATTGTATATTTATGCTTTGTGCCCATGTTCGTTCACCTCATTTCTCTATACATATCATACTATGAAAATGTTCATAAAAACAGCTATTTCAACCTATTGAAACAGCTATTTAGTATGTATTTTTTCGTTATTATATACAATTAGTCATACTTTTCTTCTTCGATTCTGATTTTTCCTTCTACAATATATTCAAGTTCCGTATCGAAATTTCAAATGATCCCAACATTTTCTTCATGTGTATGCCTCCTTCATATTTTCTTTTCTCTTTCCTCTCCCCTGTTTTGTCTGAAACAATTCTGGTTGTATCCTGTTTTTCTATGATATAATTCCCGTGTATATAGGCTCAAATTTTGAGGGAATATGGGGGATGCGCTCGTGATGAGAGTAAAAGATTTAATGACGCCGGACGTAATTACCATCACCCCGGCTACGCCGATCCAGGAAGCGGAACGCATTATGAAAGACAGAAATATTCGCCGTCTGATTGTGGTCGAACAAAATAAAGCAGTGGGGATTATTGTGCACCGCGAGATGATGATTTCGCTCCATTCACCGACTATTTTGAAGGAAACGCCTGTAGAATGGATTATGACGAAAAACTTGATTACCATTGCTCCGGATGCACCGATTACGGAAGCAATTCAGACAATGCGCAAACATAAAATAAATTCGCTGCCCGTCGTAGAGAATGAACAATTGGTCGGCATCATTACCGTGGTCGATTTGCTGCATGAGCTGGCTCGCCGCCTGGAGATTGATCAAGCAATATAAAAAATTGATTTTAACAAATTGCGGCACAGGTAGACAAGAGCACGCCCGGCACCTGACGCTCAAGCAAATCGAACGGCTTGAAGCACTACATTCGCCAAATAATGGCTGGATTCTTATACAAAGATCAAAAAAGGAGCGGAATATCCCACTCCCTTTTTTGATCTTTATATTTTAATACAGTCAATTGCGTTTTTTTTAATACGGTTGTATAATAGCGGTGCTACAAGATTTACAGGTTTGTAAATCATATTCTTTACTTTATACACTTGTGTTAAATTTGCTAATCAGGTGAATCTATATGTCAAATCAACCCTTTTCTTTCTATAACCCGTTTCTTCGCGAAATTATGCAACCGCTTTCTTTTTTGCCGGATCGTCCCTGTTCTGCACAGGCCCGTGAATCGGCCCTTCTGTTTGATGTAATCTCGGCGACGCCGGGCGTAACGGATATTCAAGTACTGTCTGATATGGATGAGCCGGTCGGATACATACCGGCAGAAACCGTCGCACAGGCTGCCTCACGGGCTCTTAGAGAATGCTTCGCGTTTTACGAGAGCGTACTGCAGACGGTGGATGACTCCCTTACGATTGTGAACGCGCAGGGAATCGTGGTGAACTGGAACAAACAGGCGGAAGCAATGTATCATATTCCGCGGGAAGACATTCTGCATCACCATATTACGCGCCATTTTAAAAAAGATGCGGTAATGCTTCTAAAAAGCATCCATGACGGATCGTCTGTCGTCCGTCACTATAACCAGCCGCGGCCCGGTACCCATGTGCTGGTGAATACATCTCCTGTGCTGCTGGACGGACAGATTATTGGAGGACTATCCGCAGAGAAAGACATCAGTGACGTCGTGCGTTTGCATGACCGACTCTCCAGTACGACAGCACATCTGCACAATCTTGAAAATGAGCTGTACAATGAACAGCAGGAAGATCCGTTTTACAAAATCAAGGGCCGCAGCGCCGCCATTACGCAGGCGATTCAATTGACGAGGAAAGTCGCGCGGACCGACGCCACGCTTCTGATTACCGGTGAATCCGGCGTGGGAAAAGAGCTATTCGCCGAAGCCGTACACCGCGCCAGCCTGCGAGCGGACGGTCCCTTTGTCGCACTCAACTGCGGAGCGATCCCAGCCGCACTCTTTGAGAGCGAGTTGTTCGGGTATGAAAAAGGCGCCTTTACCGGCGCCATCCATGAGGGAAAAAAAGGGAAAATCGACGCGGCCGCAGGCGGAACCCTATTCCTTGACGAAATCGGAGAGCTGCCGCTCGATCAACAGGTGAAGCTATTGCGCGTGCTACAGGAGAAGCAATTCTACCGCGTAGGCGGACACAAGCCGATTGCAACCGACGTCCGCATCGTGGCGGCGACAAACCGGGACTTAGAAGCCATGGTGGCGGCAGGCCAATTCCGACAGGACTTATTCTACAGGCTGAATGTTGTCACGGTGCCGATTCCGCCGCTGCGCGAGCGAAAGGAGGACATTCCCGAACTCGCCCAGCTGTTCTTAAAGGAATTCGCTGTCAAATACGGCAAGCCGCTCCCGGAGCTTGCGCCGAAAACGATCATTCTGCTGCTTAATTATGCCTGGCCGGGCAATATCCGACAGCTGCGCAACCTTATGGAGCGTCTCGTGATCTTAACGGATCAGGAGCGCATCGAGCCGGAGCATCTACCGGAAGGCTATCAGCCGAACGAGCTTGCGGTTGCCGCCCAGACGCCAGCCACCAGACCGCTTGCGGCACGCAGCGAATATGAGGAACTGGTAGAGGCGCTGCGCACGACCTATGGCAATAAATCAGCCGCAGCGCAGCTGCTCGGCATCTCGCGTGTGACGCTGTATAACCGAATGAAAAAATACAATATTCATACGGATTAATCAGTAGTATGAGAAAAACTCGCGGGTGTGTTTTTCCTTGCTTACAAATGGAGGGAAAGTATATTTCGCTTTATCACTGTAAAGTGAAATATACTTTCCTATATCACAAAAAAGGAGCGGAACTTTTGCCCGCTCCTTTTTTGCGTAGATCACCCCTGTGTTTTATTCGCTACGCGGCGGCCGCGGTCCATAATACTGGTAGTAGTATGTTTTCAAGTTTCCGTTGTATAGCTTGCGGTTGCGGTCCGCTTCGCGTCCGAAAAACTTTTCAAATTCCGGATACGATGTAAGGATATAGTACGACCACGTATCGAGCGCACTGAATGTCCGACCCATTACTTTATACAATTGCTCGACTTCCTGCTTTTCACCGAGTCTCTCGCCGTAGGGCGGATTGCAAATAATGCAGCCGTATTTCGCGTCGCTTGTAAATGAACCAACCGGCAACCGCTTAAAACGCACCGCATCTTCTACCATCGCCTCTTCCGCATTTTCATTCGCTACCATGATGATATCCCCGTCGATGTCCGTACCGGTAATTGCAAGCGGGCGATCGTAATCGGCGAGGTCATGTGTCTCACGACGTGCCTCTTGCCACAACTTCTTCGGGATGGAAGGCCATTCTTCCGAGGCGAATTCCCGGTTCATCCCCGGTGCAATATTACGGCCGATAAGCGCAGCTTCGATCGGGATCGTGCCGGACCCGCAGAACGGATCGTGCAGCGGGCGATCCGGGTTCCAAAACGAGAGCTGGATCATGGCCGCCGCCATCGTTTCTTTTAGCGGAGCACCGCTGATGAGCCGACGGTAGCCGCGTTTGTGCAGACCGGCACCGGTCGTATCAATGGTCAATGTCGCGATGTCTTTGTGCAGGGCCACCTCAATTTTGAACATCGGTCCGGTTTCGTCGAACCACATCTTGCGGTAGCTTTTCTTCATGCTTTCAACCACCGCTTTTTTCACGATCGCCTGGCAATCCGGTACGCTGAACAGCTTGGACTTCACGGACTTGCCTTCCACCGGAAACTGTGCGTCCTCCGGGATCCACTCCGCCCAGGGAAGCGCCTTGGTTTTCTCGAACAACTCATCGAACGTCGTCGCCTTAAATTCACCAATCTTCAGGCGGATGCGTTCCGCCGTCCTCAACCACAAATTAGCGCGGCAGATAGCCAGCTTATCCGCGGTAAACGTTACTTTCCCGTTTTCCACGGCCACATTCTCATATCCAAGCTGCCTGACTTCGCGTGCTACGACTGCCTCCAGGCCGAACGTAGACGTCGCAATGATCTCAACTTTTCCCATACAAAAAGCTCCTTATGTTATAATGAAACATAGTAAATTTAGAAAAATCAAAAGGTTGGGGGATGCTTACGTGACTACAAACCATATTGTAAATCCCGGCCGTAATATTTACCAGATTGAATGGGTCGACCATGCAGAAAAAGGCGCTTGCCCCCATATGAGAGGCAGCGCCTTTTTCCATTGTTTCTCTATTTTTCGACGGCAGTTTTTTTCTTAGTGGCGTTCGCGACGCATAGCACGCATCAGCAGACCAACGATAAGCACAAGGATAATCGCACCGATGATGGCAGGAATAATAGCGAATCCGCCGATAACAGGACCCCAATTGCCCAACAGCGCCGTACCAATCCATGCGCCGACAAAACCAGCAATAATGTTACCGATAATTCCGCCCGGGATGTCGCGTCCCATGATGGCACCTGCCAGCCACCCGATAATTCCGCCTACAATAAGTGCCCAAAGAAATCCCATGATGTGTGTCCTCCTTTTTATCTGTTGCAAATTCTATCGTGGTACGGTTAGTATTTACCCTTGCTTATAGATTATTACACACAACAAGGTATCATCCTATTTTTTCCAATTTTATTTACTTTCCTTCCCTGCTGCAGCTAGTACATGACATAATAACGCTCCTTCTAGCGCAGTCATTCTTCATGCGTGCCGCGCTTCACTACTCTCCTGCCACTCGCGCATCTCTTCTGTAACTTCTGCTTTAGCCACTGGCATGCCTCGCTTAGCGTCCCGTAATGAGCCGCTTCCGGAAAATGGTGCCCGTATTCCGGATAATACCAGGAGACATACGGTTTTCCAAGCATCTCCAGACGTTCCGCCATATAGGCGGCATGAAGCGGGCTGACCTGATCATCACGTCCGCCCTGAATAAATAGCACCGGGCAGTCTACTTCTTCGGCGTGATACAAGGCGGAACGATCCATATAGGCATGCGCATCTTTGACAGGATGACCGACCACCCGCTTCAGCATCCGGCGTAAATCCTCCCGTTCTTCATACGTCAAATGTAAATCCACAATACCTCCCCAGGAGACAAGCGCGCCGATTCGCTTCGTCTCAGCGGCGGCGAGAAACGCACCGACAGCGCCGCGCGAAAAGCCGAAAGCGCCGATCCGATCCGCGTCGACACGCGGCAGGCTTGATAACAGTTGCAGCGCGTCATATACATCCTGACGATCCGCCCCGCCGAACTCATCCTGCCCTCTCCCCCCTTCATTGCCGCGATAAGAAGGTGCACATACGACAAATCCGCAGGCGGCCATATGTTCAATCCAACCAATCTGCACCATTCCGACCCGATGGATGCCTCCTCTGCAATAGACGAGTCCCGGATACTTTTTTTGTGCCTTCGGCTGTGCAAGATACCCTGCCACCATGGTATCACCTGCTTGATACAGGATGTGGTAAACGCTTATATCAGGCAAAGAAGCCGGGAGCTTGATGCGAGAGATTAATGGATTGTCCGGCATGTTATGTTCCTCCCTTGGTTGAGAAAAAATGCGGCCCTTTGGGCTTTTGCTGAATAGTATATCACGAAAAAAGCAAGGATAAGCGCCTTCCGGCCGTACAAAAAAGCACTCCCTGACGGAAGTGCCTGTAAGACGGCTTTATGAACGCGCTTTGCCAAACCCCGATAACTGGTGAGCCAGGCTGGTATGAGATAACGAATACAGCAGCAGTGCACACCAGATAAACGCAAAACTAACCATGTGTACGGACGTAAATGTCTCTTTAAATACAAATACGCCGATCAGCAGGGTAATCGTAGGGGATAGATACTGAATAAACCCGATGGTGGACAACGGCACAAGCCGTGTCCCTTTTGCAAACCAGAGCAGGGGCAGTGCCGTTACAATTCCAGAACCTGCGAGCACAAGCAACTCTGAAGTTGATACATGGCCGATAGCTCCGGCGCCGCTGGTTTCGAGAAAGACCAGGTAGCCGAATGCGAACGGAACCATGAATACAGTTTCCAGCGCCAGTCCAACCAGAGCCTCCGCCTGGGCCTTCTTCTTCGCCAGCCCATACAGCCCAAAGGTGATGGCAAGGGAAAGAGCGATCCACGGTACTTTGCCGTACTGTATCATCAGAATGGCAACACCCAGGCCGGCTATCGCCAGCGCGATCGTCTGCCATCGCGTCAATTTCTCCCGCAGTACCAGCACACCTAACGCTACACTGAACAGCGGATTAATGTAATAGCCAAGACTCGATTCAATTACGTGTCCATTATTAACTCCCCAGATATAAATAAACCAGTTTACGCTAATCAATAATGAACAGAAAAACGCAGCCAGCATAATATGTCGGCTGTGAAATGCTTCTTTAAACTGCGGCCACCTTCGATAAAGCATAAGCAAAAGCAAAACGAATAAAAAAGACCAAAAAATCCGATGAGCCAGGATTTCAAAGGCGGCAACTTGCTTAAGATAGTTCCAGTAGAGCGGAAGCAAGCCCCATGCAGCATAAGCAATAACAGTGTAGCCAATGCCGACAGCTTTTTCTCTCTCTTCTCCCTCAAAGTTCATCTCTTACACCTTCTATTCTTTTTTTCTTCATTCATCGCCATGCAGTCTTATTCACCCATACGATAGTAAGTGCAGGTCGGCAATCAAACTATTCTCTCCCGCCAGGTTGATCGCCCTAAGCCTCTCTGGATACTCATAAACGGTAGGAACTCTCAGCGTGCTATGCCCCCCTGCATAAATTTTTCTATCTTTTCATTATAAAGCAAAAATTTACAAATAACAATAGAGAGATAGGTCGGATGTCTCTCTTCTATGTCAGTATATTTACACGACCCTGGCAGATCCGCCACAAATCCTGCCATAAAAATAAAGGAAAAAAGAGAAAAGAAGGAGGATATGACTTCGATGTAAAAAAGGCGGAAGCCTTTTCTACACTGGATCTTGTTTCCTCTTCCCTTTCCCTTCTGCCTCGTGATTTCCACAAAAAACCGAGAGAACTTTCCCCTCCGTATTTTAAGAACGCGGTTCGTTTGATCCAGGACCAGAGACAAGCCCGCCCTGTGCTCCGGTCGGATTATATACGAGAAACGCGTTCGGCATCGGCTTCTCACCGACCATGCCGGACGGCGTCGTAATCGTCTTGCCCCGGTAATACATGCTTGACGAAGAACCGCCGTCCAAATTCACTGCATTTACGGCTCCGCGCTTTAACAGCTCCTGCTGCACATCCCTAAGCGTTGCCCCGAAGCTGTGGATGGCCCGGCCGTCGATGACAAGAAACATCACCGTGCCGTCTTTCTTTTGTGCAATAGCAGTGCGCGGCGCAACACCCCAGCCGCCGTCGCCTTCTGTAATCATCGGTTTGCCGTTGACAATAAGACGCGGCAGGAAGCTCACGGCCTCCTGTACGCCCAGCTTTTTCATCTGATCATACGTATAGCGGCCGCTAATCAGCACCCCGTCTTTTGTAAATCCGACGATATCATGCTTCGCTTTTTCGTCGCCGATAACTTTCTTTCCTTCGCTAATAACGATGCCCAGCGGATGCATAATCCGCTCTACGCCGTCAAATTCCGGACCGGTCATCTCTTCCGTCTTATCGGTCAGGAAGAAGCCGCCCCCGTTAATGGCAGCCAGCGCGTTTTTTCGGGCAGCCATGTTGCTTACTTTCTCTCCGCCCGGACTGTGGCTCGCAACCACATGAATCAAGCGAGGGTCTTTAATATACATAATCTTTCCGACATACGTCTCGCCCCGAATGTCTTCAATATAGACAAGCGAAGAAGGCGTGATTGCATGCTTGGGATCCGGCGCGGCTATCCTCACCAGGCTCATATCCTGCTTGACGAGATGATTCGCCTCCGCCTGCCGGCGGAAGTTCTCCTTAATCTTTTCCACTCCGCTCTGTCCTACGAGCAGCCAGGTATATTTCGTTTGCTTCGATGTATATACCGCTTCCGCAACGATCCCGCGCAGCTTGGTTCCCTGCGGCGTCAAATAAAACCACGCAAGTGCAAGCGAGAGGACAATACAAATGCTCCACAATCCCCACACTATCATCCGAAACCAGCGTTTGGGCAGCTTTCGCGGTACAGACAAAGAAGAAGCTACCGTAGTCGCAGACATTTCGTTTCGGTTTAATTGCTCCATCCGTTTTGAGCTAGGAAATAACACAAGCCGTCTTCCTTTCTCTTACACGATTTTATTTTTCTGTAACGTGTCTGCCAATCTATATCTTACCTCATTCTCGCGTAAATACAAGGAAGTTATTCCGCATCTTGCATCTAAACCGTAATTCATATAAAATAGCTACCATCATTAATACGACCGGGCCGTCCGTTTTGTTTCACATTTTACTATATAAATACAGGTGGTGCACATATGGAAGCGATTCTCTCCTTCGACCGACAGCTCTTTTACTGGTTGAATGTGCGGCTGAACACCCCCTCGCTTGATTGGTTTATGATTTTCGCCTCTGGCATTAGTGATAAAGGCTTGTTTTGGTTTCTGGTGGTACTGGCTCTGTTGTTCATCCGACGTCGTGTCGGCGGTCTTCGCCCCGCGGTAACTCTGTTTACCGCCATCGGCATCGGCGGGATTATCGAATATACACTGAAATTTATCATTATGCGGCCGCGGCCTGCGGCGGTGGAAGAGCATGTGATTCATCTTACCCACATGCCGATCTCATCTTCGTTTCCGTCCGGTCATGCGGTATCCTCTTTTGTTTCTATGTATGTGCTTTATCGATTATTCCCAAAATCCATTCGCTGGACTTTGCCGTGCGCGGTCATTATGTCCTACTCCCGCATTTATGTAGGCGTTCACTACCCGCTTGATGTGCTGGCAGGAGCAGTTATCGGACTCATTGCGGGTGCTGTCACAATGCGAATTCCGGTCATGGCAATCGCTTACAAAGTACTGTCGCACGTGCCGGTTGTCCGACGGTACGTTTTGTCAACTACGGAAATAATACCTCAAAACCCGCCGGTTGAAACGCCGATCGACATCCCGCTCACACCGACGGAGCAGCCAAAGAAACACATATAATACAAAAAACGGAGCAACAATAACGGCTCCGTTTTTTTTGTGAAAATCATGAAATAAAGAAAGACGGAAGGAGTGAGGAAAAAAGATCCAGGGAAGAAAAAGGTCTTCGCCTTTTTCCACATTGAAATCCTCTCCTCCTTCTTTCCTCTCTTTTCCTTCGTACCACAAAAGTCAGCCGCCCTTCCCATGATTTTCATATCGGGGTTGCGGCTGAGATGCCATGATGGTTTTGTATTATTGATTTTCGGATGCCAGATGACTACGCGCCGGCGAGGGAAAGCTAAACCCTTCCCCTTGCACTTCTTTTGCCTCCAGGGCAAGAATAAAAGCGCGAGG
>Ga0310822_100289_pt1 | contig 27842 bp, 44 predicted proteins | sample P4_ome_2_FD_201313 | JGI IMG/M metagenome (GOLD analysis project Ga0310822, IMG submission 201313) | Sorghum-adapted microbial communities from Joint BioEnergy Institute, Emeryville, California, United States - P4_Day56_Rep2 | ecosystem: Engineered > Bioreactor > SSF (Solid state fermentation) >... | reverse complement strand
TTTGAAAAGCAGTGATAAATCATGAAAAGTCGGAACAGAAAAAGCCCGTAAAATCGGGCTTTCTGGAACTCGATGATACAGTATAATAGGTAGAAATTATCAAGTTCGAGATGGAAGGTTCGATCGGATAATCTTCCGGTGTGCGGTGATAAAAAGGCAGCTGGGATAACCCGGCTGCCTTTTTGGTTTGAGAACCCTTTTTTATCGCGGATGGGTGCTGGAGCCGGATCCGCACGAACGCCGGCAAAAAATGGCCAGTCGCGGAGGACAACCCGTTCCGGACCGCCATACACTGTATCAGACAGGCCGGCGGGGGCCGGCGGCCCCGCGGCGGACAAGCCGGCGCCCGGGAAAGCCGACGGTCCCCGCCGGTCTGGTTCAGCGGTCGGAAGGGAGGCCGGTCAACCGATGATCGACTGGAAACGAAAGCTCGCCAGCCGGAAATTCTGGGCCCTCGTGGTTGCCGTTGTCACCAGCGCCCTCGTGCTGGCCGGCGCCGGCGAGGACACCATCGTGAAAGTGACCGCCCTGGTCACGTCGGTGGGCGCCGTGATCGCCTATATTTTGGCCGAAGCGCAGGTGGACTGCAAAAACGGTAACGGCAACGGCTACGGAAACGGCATCGGAAACGGCGATGCCAGCGGTCATGCCGGCCGCCATGAGGGCAACGGCCCAAATGGCAGCGGCAGCGGCGGGAAGGAATCCGGAAAAAGGAGCGGCGGACGATGAAGGCCGCCGATTTCATTGCCCGCGTCGCGCCCGTCGCCGTCCGGCTCCGCCTGGAAGGTTCGCCGATTTTTCCGTCCCTCCGGATCGCCCAGGCGGCCCACGAAACCGGATGGACCCTGCACGAATGGAACAATCTCGTCGGCCTGAAGGCGGGCAGCGGCAAGCCGACGCCGTACTGGGACGGGACCGTCAAAGTGACGCGGACGTGGGAAGTGATCGGCGGCCAGCGTGTCGAAACGGCGGCCAGCTGGCGCGCATACAAGTCCATCGAGGACTGTTTCCGCGACCAGGACCTGCTGTTTGCCGGCAGCCGCTACGCGCGGGTACGGGCGGCCCGGACGCCGGAGGAACAGGCGGACATGCTCCAGGCGTGCGGCTATGCGACGGATCCCCGGTATGCGGAAAAATTGAAGGCCGTCATGGCCGCGTACAACCTCGTCCAATACGACAGGGAGGCGTTGAGGATGCAGGAAGTGATCAAGTCGATGGAAGAGCGGCTGAAGCGCCTCGAGGAAAAAGCCGGCGAACTGGAAAAACGGCTGAACCCCGTTCCGGCGCCGGCCTGGTTCGTGGCGGAATTCGGCAGTGCGGACCTCGGCGGGCTCATCCGCGAACCCGCCCTCATTCCCGAAGCCTGGCGCGCGCTGGCCGTGGCGCTCCGGGCGCAGAGGAAGGCTTGAGGCACGAGGAAGCCCCGGCGGCTTTGCCGCCGGGGCTTTGTTTCGATTCGCGGCCGGCGTGCGGCGCCGTTCAGAACAGCAGCGGGTCCGACCGGATGATGGCCAGCGTTGTCAGCACATAGGCCATCGGCGGCACGAAGGAGATCAGGCCCAGGACGAGGCCCGCCTTCGCGTGGCGATGGCGGCGCAGATTGACACTGCCCAGGATGACGGCCGCGATGCCGAGCAGGATGCCGAAAACCGCGAACAGGAGCGACACGTTGAACACGAGGGCAAAAATGCCGAACACCATGGCCGCCTGGCTGGGGGCGTGGTGCCCGACGTTTCCGGCGCGTTCCGGCGGTTCGCCGGCCGGCTCGCCGTCCGGATTGGCGGCCGGACAAACATCCGCAGGGACCGGCACGTCCCGTTCCATCATCATTCCCCCGAACGCTGAAGTGAGTCGCTTTCATTGTACCATGCCGTCGCATAATTTTGCAGATTCGGCAAAAGCTACGAATGATGCAACCACGGATGAGACGAAGCAATGAGAGGTGTGGCGGCATGAAACGGATTTCGCAAGGCGGAGGGACGGGCGTGCGGCGATGGCGGCGGCTGCGGCGGGCGGCCGTTGCCGGGTTCATGGCGGTCCTCGTCCTGCTTGCCGGCTGCGCCGGCGACCGGAACGCCGGGGGACCCGGCCGGACCGAAAACGGCGCGAATGCCGGCGAAGGGACGGGCACCGTCCGGTCGCAAGCGGACGATGCCACCGACCGGTTCCGCCTCCGCTCGCTCGACGCCGGAGAAGACGGCGGCGAGACGGACCGGCAGGAGGACGGCATCATCCGGCTGCTCTACCGAAACGGGCAGCCGTACGTGCCGGTCGGCGAACTCGCCAGAGAGCTGGAGTTCAAGACGAGCCGCGATCCGGAGACGGGCCAGCTGCGCATCGGCGACAACGACGTGGCCTTCGAACTGAAGGCCGGGTCGACGGAAGCTTCCCGCTTCGGCGATCCGGTGAAGCTGGACGGACCGGCGATCGACATCAACGGCGAGCTGTACATTCCTCTCGTGACGGTCCGGACGCTCTTCTCCGGCGTGTTCGACTATGAAATCGACGGCGGCGCCATGCGGCTGAAACCCCGGGAAGAGCCAACCGGCGGGGATGATCTGCCGGATTTCCGCGACGACCCGAACGATCCGTCCGCGAAACGGACCGGGGCCAAACCGACTTCCGCGGCGCCGGCGGACATGCCCGCCGGCGCCGCGCTGAAGGACATCGACGTCGATGCCCTGATCAAGACGGCCCACCAATACATCGGCGTCCCGTACGTATTCGGCGCCAAACCGTACCCGCAGTCCAAAGTGTTCGACTGCTCGTCCTTCGTCCAGTACGTGTTCGGCAAGTACGGCGTCAAGCTGCCCCGTTCCAGCCGCAAGCAGGCGCAGGTGGGCCAGCCCGTCAGCCGCACGTCGCTCCGCAAGGGGGATCTGCTGTTCTTCTACCTGCCCGGCCGGTACAAATCGAACGACATCGTCGGCCACGTGGGCATCTACATCGGCAACGGCAAAATGATCCATTCGTCCAACAAGCCGAAGGACGGCGTGCAGGTGACCGACATCAACAAGCCGTTCTGGAAAAAGACCTATTTGAGCGCGCGCAGGGTGGTGTATTGACGGCCGGAACCGAAAACGGCTCCCGCGAACCGGCATTCGCGGGAGCCGTTTTTTCGTCCGGATGTCCGCCGTTTCCGGGCGTCGGCCGGTTTTCGGCGGGCATCCTCACACGAAAATGGTTTCGATGGCCAGGTCCGTTCGTCTGGACAGGTCCACAAAGTCGTTCCGGATCTTCACCAGGGGCCGGAACGGGTCGTGCGGGTTGTTCATGATGATCGTGCCCGTCTGTCCGTCCTTGAACAGGATCCGCTTGCCGATGAAGTTCGGGATCATGTTCCGGATGAACGTATGGACGATGACCGGATCCAGCTCGGAAAAGCTGAGCCGCTGCAGCTCCTGCAGCACGTAGAGCAGGTCGCGCTTTTTCCGGTAGGCGCGGGGCGAGATCATGGCGCTGTACACGTCCGCCACCGCCACGATCCGGGCGTACGGGTGGATGTCGTCTCCCCGCAGGCCCTGGGGATAGCCGGATCCGTCCAGCCGCTCGTGATGCTGCAGGGCCACCAGGCCGAATTCGGGCCGCTCGGGCATCGAGCGGTTCAGGATGTGGTAGCCGTAGACGGTGTGGTTTTTGACCTTCTCAAACTCCTCTTCCGTCAGGCTGGCCGGTTTGTTGAGAATGGCGGGGTCGATTTTGCTCTTGCCGATGTCGTGGAGGTAGCCGGCTTTCGCAATGAGGCGGGCTTCCTCTTCCTCCTTGCCGAGCCAGCGGGCCAGGGTGTAGGAAATCATGCCGACCTGCACGCTGTGCTGGAACGTATACTCGTCCTGGTTGTTCAGCAGCAGCAGCACGCTGACGAAGTCGGATTCCTTGCGGAGGTTTTCGATGAGCGGTTCAAAATCGCTCGTGACTTCGGACTCTTCGATCGAGCCGTCGTTGTTGACGCGCAGGTAATAGTCTTTCATGCCCTTGACGGCGCTTTCAAAACGGGGCCCCGCTTGTTCCACGATCTGCTTCGCCTGCGGAGGCGGCGTATAATCGTCGTCTTCCGGCTGCCGATAGTCGATCTCCACGTATTCGATCCGATGGTTCCGCAATTTGACGATGTCTTCGGACGTGAGGATCTTGTTCTTGGGCAGCACGAACAGGCCGTAGGGATTGAACACATCGCTCAGCAGACGGTCCCCCACCTGCAGATCATAGACATGGACTCTCACATTCCAGGCCTCCTTGACACCGGGATGCTACCCATATAATAGCAACATGCTTCGACGATTGACAACACGTGTCGAACCTTGTTTCAAACTCCGCCTGAAGAAATCCGCCGACTTATTGTATAATGGGCCTTGAGACGAATCGGGAAAAAAGCCGGGGGGAACCTCTGTTGACGGGGGCCTTGCAACGACTGATCCTGCTGCACACGAACGATCTGCACAGCTGTTTCGAGAACATGCCGAAGCTGGCGGCCGCCATCCGGCGATACCGGGCCGCGGAGCCGCCGGACGCCATTCTTGTCGTGGATTGCGGCGACCATATGGACCGCATGCGAAGCGAAACGGAAGGCACGGAAGGGGCCGCCAACGTGGCGGTGCTGAACGCGATCGGCTGCGAGGCGTTTCTTCCCGGCAACAATGAAGGCCTCACGTTCACCCGGCCGCAGCTCGACCGCATGTTTTCGTCCGCCCGATACGCCGTTCTCGGGACGAATCTCGCCAGCCGGACGGGAACCCCGCCGGCTTGGCTGAAGCGGACCCTCGTCCTGGAGAAGGCCGGACGGAAAGTCGGGCTCGTCGGCGTCACCGCCCCCTACAACGATTTTTACGGTCCGCTCGGCTGGCATGCGGAAGATCCTTTCGCATCCGTCGAGCAGGCCGTCCGGGAGCTGCGCGGCGAAACGGATCTCGTCATCGTCCTGTCCCACGTCGGCCTCCGGTTCGACCGCGAACTGGCCGCTCGCGTGCCGGACGTCGACTGCATCGTCGGCGGCCATACCCACCATCTGCTGGAGCGGGCGGAGCGGGCCGGCAACGCGCTGATCGGCGGCGCGGGCAAGCTCGGCACGCATCTCGGCGTCATGGAATTTTTCTTCGCCGAAGGAAAGCGGCGGCCGGTTTCCATGCGCGGGTATGCGGTTTCCGTCGAGAATGAGCCGGATGACGAAGAGGTGGCCGCCCTGATCGAACGCGCCCGTGCCGCCTCGCGGCGGGCGCTGGACCGTCCGGCGGCGGTGCTCACGGAGCCGATCGGACACAACCCGCTGGCCGAATCGGAGCTGGGGAATCTGCTGGCGGACGGACTGCGCAGATGGACCGGCGCGGAGATCGGGCTCGTGAACGGCGGCCAGCTTTTGGGCGGACTATCCGCCGGCATCCGGTCGGAATTCGATCTTCTCAGCATTTGCCCGTCGCCGGTCAACCCGTGCAGCTTGCTGGTGACCGGCCGGGACATTCTCGAAGCCCTCGAGCAGTCGCTGGATGACACCCATGCCCGGATGGAGATCCGCGGATACGGATTCCGCGGCAAAGTGCTCGGCACGCTGTGCGCCAGCGGCATGACGGTCTGGTACGACGCCGCGGGCGGCGCGCGCCGGCGCGTCGTGGACGTCCGCGTCGGCCGGCAGCCGCTCGAGCCCGAACGGCTGTACCGGGTCGGCACCGTCGACATGTTCACCTTCGGCGCCGGCTATCCGACGCTGGGCAAGGGGGCGGACACGACGTACTACCTGCCGGAATTTCTGCGCGACGTGCTGCGCCGGCAGCTGTCGGACCGGCGGGCGGTCCGGATGAGCAAAATCCCCCGCTTCATTCCGGCCGCCGGACACAGATCGGCTTTTGAACGATGACGGTTGCCCCATCGCGCGCATTCCGTTACGATTAGCGTATAGGCCACCGGATGACGGCAGGGCGGTGAGACGGTCCATGCGTTTGGTTCCGATTTCCCGGTGCAAACCGGGCATGCGGCTGGCGAGGCCCATTTTCAATGAAGAAGGCATGGTGCTGCTCGGCGTGGACATGGAGCTGACGGACCATTTGATCCGCCGGCTCCGGGAACACGGCATCGCGTATTTGTACGTGGCCGATTCGCGCACCGATGACGTGGTCATTCCCGAACTCATCTCCCACGAAACCCGCCGGAAGGCGATGGCGCAAGTGCGCGCCTCGTTCCGCCGGCTGATGAACGAGACGAACCGCCGGGCGAATCCCGGCCTGCTGGCGAGGGAATTCCGGGACGTCCTGACCATGATCATCGACGATTTGAGCGCCAACCGGGACGCCATGATCATGCTGATGGATTTGAGCCTGACGGACCTGTATCTGTACCAGCATTCCATCAACGTCTGCCTGTACGCCGCCATGCTCGGCATGCACGCGGGCTACGACCGCGACGCGCTGACGGTCCTCGGCCTCGGCGCCCTGCTGCACGACGTCGGAAAGACGAAAATTCCCCTGGACATCCTGACCCGGAAAGGGCGGCTGACCGCCGAGGAATGGGACATCATCAAGTCCCACGCGGAACTGGGCTTCCAGATGCTGAAAGACGAGCCGAACATCCCCCTGCTGTCGGCCCACTGCGCCCTGCAGCACCACGAAAGGCTCGACGGCAGCGGCTACCCGCGCGGGCTTTCCGGGGACGACATTCACGAGTATGCCCAATGGATCGCGGTGATCGATTCCTATGACGCGATGACGACGCACCGGGTGTACCGTCGGACCCTGCTGCCCCACCAGGCGATGGACGTGCTGTTTGCAGGCGCCGGCACGCTGTACAACCCGTCGATGGTCAAACTGTTCAGGGACAAGGTGGCCGCCTATCCGCTAGGCGCCACCGTCCGCCTCAACACCGGGGAAACCGGCGTGGTGGTGGACATCAACGCGGCCAGTCCGATGCGGCCGGTCATTCGCGTGCTGGAAAACGAACGGGGCGAGCCGATCGCCCAGCCATACGAACTGGATTTGACGAAGCATTTGTCGATCATGATCGTGGACTATCTGGACACGGGCGCCTGACATCGATGCGGAACACCGCTTGGACCATAAAGAGGCGCCCGGAAGCAGGAGGAAACCATATGCCGCTCCAACCAACGGGGACGGAAGCCGTTCCGTCCATCTCTCCCCGGTTTGATCCGTGGGATCCGCTCCACTCCCGGCGCCGCCACGGCCGCCATGTGCTGACCAGCGTGGAAATCACCGTGTCGAATCTGTGCAACATGCGCTGCGAACATTGCGCGGTCGGCCACCAGCTCGTGCTTCGGGAAGGCGACAAGCGGTCCCTGGCCGAGCTTCTTTCCCGCCTGGACGAAGTCGAGCATCTGCAGACGATCAGCATCACCGGCGGCGAACCGACCTTCCTCGAAGACACGGTGGACAACTGGATCATCCCGATCTTGCGCTATGCCCGCGAACGCGGTCTCAAAAGCCAGCTCAACTCCAACCTGACCCTCGATTATGCCAGGTACGAGCGGATCGCCCCGCATCTGGACGTCATGCACATTTCCTTCAACTACACCTGCGCGGACGATTTCTACCGGATCGGCTTTGCCAACGCCGGCCGCCCGGTGCCCCGCGAAACGGCGTACCGGCTGTACGAGCGGATGATGGACAACGCGCGGCGGCTGAGCGCCGGCGGGCTCCTCGTGTCCGCCGAATCGATGCTCAACACGAGAACCCGGCCGCATCTGGCGGACATCCACCGGCTGATCGTGGAAATGGGCTGCTTCCGGCACGAAGTCCATCCGATGTACCAGAGCGATTTCGCGGAAGGACTGCCGGTCCTGACGCTGGACGAACTCCGGGAAGCGGTGGGAGAGCTGCTCGACGTCCGCGATCCGTCCGTCTGGATGCTGTTCGGCACGCTGCCGTTTTTCCGCTGCAGCGACGATCCGCGGGACCAGGCGCTTCTGGACCGGCTGGCGCAGGCGGAGAACGTCACCGTCCGCAACGATCCCGACGGCCGCAACCGGCTCAACGTCAATCTGTTTACCGGCGACGTCTATGTGACCGATTTCGCGTCCGTGCCGCCGCTCGGCAACATCGCCGCGGACCGGCTGGACGACGTGTTCGAACGGTGGCTGGACCATCCGTTGTGCCGCTCGGTCAATTGCCATTGTCCCCACGCCAATTGCTGCGGACCGAACCTGCTCGTGAAAAGCATGTACTATCCGTCCACCGATTTCACGGCGCGGCGCGCGGCGGGCGGATGACCGAATGGAGTGCTGCCGATGTCGATGAGAACGATCTTTTTCATCATCCTCGGGCTTGCCGTCCTGTACGTGATGTTCACCGCCGGCCTGCCGTTCATGCTGGCGCTTCTCGTCGCTCTGTTTCTTGAGCCCGTCATCCAGTTCATGATGCGGAAACTGCGGATGAACCGGCTGGCGGCGGCTTTGGTGACCAGCACCCTGTTCACGTTGGCGGTGGTCGGCCTGTTCTTCCTCATTCTCGTCAAAGTCTATTCGGAAACGATGGGCTTCCTGCGCAACCTGCCGAAGTTCATCGAACAGGCCAACACGATCATCCAGGATTTGCTGGCGCGGGCGCAGACCGCCTTCGACAACATGCCCGCCGAAGCGGTCGTCACGATCCAGAATGCGGCCGACGCGGGCGTCAATGCGCTGATCAACGGCCTCAGTTCCCTGTCCCGCTCCATGCTCAACCTGGCGGCCGTCGTGCCGAACCTGTTCATCGTGTTCATCATCTTCATCGTCGCCCTGTATTTGATGACCATCGCCATGAGCTCCATGAAGCAGTCGTTTCTGTCCTTTTTTGAAGAGGCGTCCCAGATCAAGGTCAACGACGTGCTGGAAAATTTGCGGACCTCCATCTTCGGCTTCATCCGCGCCCAGGTGATCTTAAGCGGCCTGACGTATCTCGCGGCCCTCGCCGGCCTCGTCATCCTGCGTGTCGACTACGCCACGGTCATCGCCCTCCTGATCGTCATCGTCGACATCCTGCCCGTGCTCGGCACCGGCTCGGTGCTCGTGCCCTGGGCGGTCATCAGCGCGGCGATGGGGAACTACCTGCTCGCCGTCGGGCTCGTCGTGCTGTTTCTGTTCATCACCGCCTTCCGCAAGATGGTCGAGCCGAAAATCATCGGCAACTCCATCGGCTTGAGCCCCCTGTCGACGCTCATCAGCCTGTGGGTCGGCTTCAAGCTGGTCGGCGTCATCGGCGTGTTTCTCGGTCCCATCGTCCTGATCATCTACAAGGCGATGCGGCGTGTCGGCCTCCTGCACATCAAAATCCGGTTCGAGGAGGCGTGACGCCAGGCGCGGCCATCGCGCCCGCCAAGTCCGGCCGTCATTGGCCCGGCGGAAAAACGAACAGCTGCAAAGAATGTGTGAATGCCCAGGAGCGATCCTGGGCTTTTTTACATATGGTAAAGGGAAACCAAGGCGCATGCCCGGCATGCGCCGGCGACGCAAGGAGGTACCCGTCTTGCACGATCAGGTTCGATTCTGGCACCCCTACATCGGCCCATTCGATCCGTGCCCGCCGATCCGCGTCAAGACGTACGTCGTGCCCCCCAACCAGTTCATCTGCTTCCAGCCGGCGGGTCTGCCCCAGTTTTCCCTGCCGGAGGCGCTTTGCCGCGGCACGCTGTGGCCGGCGCTCTTCAGCCCGTATCCGGCGGGGAGCAAGGCATGACGGCATGACGGAAAGGAAAGGAGCGACCGATCCATGGATCAGCGAACGGTCAAGAAAGACGAGCGGTTTTATCAGCTGCTGCAGCAGCTGCAGGAGACGGATTTTGCCCTCGTGGAGCTGAATCTGTACCTGGACACCCATCCGGACGACGAAGCGGCCGTCGCCCAATACAACGAACTGACGCAGCGGCGCTGGATGCTGGCCAGGGAGTATGAAACCAGTTACGGGCCGCTCATGCATTTCGGCCACAGCTACGGCCGCCTGCCGTGGGCATGGATCGAGACGCCGTGGCCCTGGCAGGTTTGAAGCCGGGCTGAAGATCCGCAGAAACCGGGAAAACCGAAAAGCCCGGAGGAACAGGAACACAAGGAGGACAACCGGCATGTGGATTTACGAGAAAAAGCTGCAGTATCCCGTCCGCGTCAGCAAATGCGATCCGCGCATGGCCAAGCTGCTGCTGGAGCAGTACGGCGGGGCGGACGGCGAGCTGTCGGCGGCGCTGCGCTATTTGAACCAGCGGTATTCGATCCCCGACAAAGTGGTGGGACTTCTGACGGACATCGGGACGGAAGAATCAGCACACAGTAGATAGACGTTACTTCGGCAGCTTCGGATACAGGCGGAGCGTGAAAGCATCCTCGGCGCCGGACCATCTGCCGCCCCTGGTCTTCTCGTATTCCACCTTTTCCAGGACGGACCGAAGCAGCTCGTTTTTCTCCGCCGGATCCTTCGACTTCGGATAAATCTTCAGCACATGCTCCACGTTCGGGATCACGTCCACCATGGCCTTGTTTCGGGCCTTCTCCTTCTCCAGATCCTCGATCGCGCGGTTCAGCGCTTCCGTCGTCTCCGCGATTCGCTGCGATAGCGCCTGCATCCGTTCCAGGAACGTCTCGACGGTGTAAACGCCGCGCTCCACCAGGTCGTGGAGGCTTCCCTTCTGCTTTTGGAGCGCCTCCAGCTCTTTCTGGATGGAATCTACCACCGCCTGCTTGGCCTCGATCATCGGCTCTTCTTTCGGCTTCCCGCGGCGCCATTCGGCTTTGTAACGCTTCAGCCATTCCCGGAGGGCCTGCAGCAGCCGCTCCTCGACAAGTGGAAAACTTGAGCCCTTGCAGACGCATTTTTTGTTCGGGCACATGAGCTGTGGTGCAATATTTGAGCGATTGTAAGGCCGATATGTGATTGGGCCGCCACACAGCCCGCATCGAATGAGGCCGGCCAGGGGATTTGTGATATTTGCAACTTGCACCGGCGGCCGTGAATTGTCGTCCATGATTTCCTGGGCCAGCTGGAATGTTGCCTCATCGATCAGCGGCGGATGCAGTCCTTTGATGAGGGTGTACTCCCGTTGTTTTGGCCGGGAAATGGCACCGTCCCGTTTCTTGATCGCCCGGCGCCAACCCCATCGAACATAACCAGCATACACCGGGTTCCGGAGGATATCACGGATCGTGGGCGTCGACCATCCGGTTCCCTTTCTGGACGGTATGCCCAGACTGTTCAAATAGTCGGCGATGGAGGTCGTGCCCATCTTTTTTTCCGTGTACAACTCGAAGATCAGCTTCACGACCGGCGCCTCGTCAGGGTGCGGCTCCAGTGTGTATCCTTTCCCTGGGAGCTTCTTCCGCTGATAGCCATACGGTGCGATATTTCCGGGATACCTGCCCATTTCAACGGAGTTTTTACGCCCCCACTGCATTCGGCGGACGATGGTTTTAAACTCCCGGCGCGACATGAAAAGCCCGAACTCGAAATATTCTTCGTCGTTCGGGTCGTTCGGATCGTAAATTTTCATGGGCGTGATGATCAAGGTGTTCGAGTATTTGAACGTCTGAGCGACGATGCCCTGGTCGAGGGTATCGCCGCGCGCGAGGCGCTCGACTTCCATCACCAAGACACCTTTCCACCGGCCGGCATCCACGTCTTCGAGAAGCCTCTGCATTTGTGGGCGTGCGCTGATTCTTTCGCCGCTGACGACTTCAGCGTATTCCTCGGTGATGGAGATGTTGTATCGTCTGGCCAGCTCATACAGCGTCCTTCTGTGCGACTGGAGCGTGTCCACACCGGTCCGGGATTCTTCCTCGATATCTTTCCTGGATTTCCGCAAATAAACCGCGTATTCGCCTTCCGGGAGATTCATCATTTCCTCCGGTTTATATCAATTTGCATTTAATGGAAAATAAAAACCCTAGGAGGGCTATCTATTTTACTTTATCTTAAAGGAATCGAATATTCTTTTTGATTCGTCAAATACTTCATCAAAATTGCTTGCAGTTAACGAAGTATATGTCAATGTGTATGTTTTATTGCCGAAAGGCACTATAAAAGCAGCATAAAAAACATTTTGTCCAGTCTGAGAAATTTTATATTCACCGTACAGAATTCCTGCTTTCTGACCGTTATAATCTTGATCCTCATACTTTAGTTTTTTAAAATCACTCATCCCCCATGCTTCTCCAAAAATCTCAAACTGATCAACAATCAGATTGGCGGTATATTCGGCGGAAGGCGCCAAAACTGCATGCTCTTGAATGTCCAAATTCACATTATTTTTAGTGCTTACAGAAATAAATGCTGCTTTAATTGTTGAAGTATCCATATTAAGAGCGGATAAATCCTGCTTTACCCAATCAGCTGGATATTCGAATGAAATTTCTTCGTTTTCAAATTTTTTATAACCATCATTTGATACCTGATCTTGTGAACATCCAACAATTAGAAAAAGCAAGGCTAATGGCAGTGAAATGGAAAAAATCTGTTTCAAATCAAATCACCGTTCCTATCCCCGATCAAATCGGGGCTTGTTCAACGAATCTCTCATTGTTAGTTTAAGCCTTCTTTTTCGTATTCACATAAATTTTTTGAAGTAAATCAATAATTTCTCCAAATCCAATGATGATAAGCCCCCATATAATCCCAGACCAAAATGACAAGTCATAAACAATTGTCGCAACAATGAAGATCAGAACGATAATGAAACCGACGACCAGCAGAATCTTCCCGATAAAATTTGACTTTTCGTTCAACTCCTCGATTTCTTTCTTGGATCGCAGCTCCTGTTCGGTTGCCATTCTGTCCAACTCCTTTATACCATAATTCCCCTTGAACAAGAACACATGTTCGCATTATAATGAATACACTTCATCATGTAACCGTTTTTTTTGGAATGTCGGCTGTGTCTTATCCTGTATGGAGGTTACATATGGAGAATGTTCAAAAAATTTTGAGCGGGATCGATGGAATGAAGGATGTGGATGTCTCCGAGTTTTGCGACCTCATTGTTGCCGTTTTTGCTTCTCTGCGTAATCCTCCAGCACTAAATCAATCGCCTTCATCAGCTTCCGCTGAACTTCCGGATCGTCAATATTAACGCCAGGATATTTTTCTTTTATTGCTTTGAGGAAAGGGGAATAATCCTGCACGAATCCTTGAGATGGAGAAGGCTCGTCTGTACGGCCCAAAAGATAGTCCACGCTGACCTGAAAAAAGTCAGCTAGTTTTTGGAGTGTCTCGTTATCTGGCTCCCTGCTATTTTGCTCGTACATTGCGTAAGTTGTACGGGCTACTCCAATTTGATGGGCGACGTCTTCTTGCGTTAATTTGCGAGCTTTTCTTAATTGCCTCAATCGTACCCCCAACAATATCGGCACCACCTTCTCCACCTATTATAGTACACAAATTGTGACAATTAATCGCACGGACAGCAATTACACAAAAAGCGTATTTTTTTGTTGACATGTCACAATATGCGTAGTATCATTGAAATGAAGATTACACGGAACGTGACATTAGGAGGTGAGCTCGTTGAGGGAGTGGTTAGTTTGCAAACGAAAAGAAAAAGGGTTGACGCAAGAAGAAGTGGCAATCAGGGCTGGAATTGCACGAACCACGTATGCCATGATTGAACAAGGAAACCGCGATCCCAGCGTTCCTGTAGCGAAAAGAATTGCAGATGTAATCGGTTTTGAATGGCCCCTTTTTTATACAAACGAATGTCACGAAACGTGTAATCTTGAACCTGCATCCTCTGATGCGGAGACGGCCTGAAAAGGAGTGACTGCCATGGCTGTCCATCGCGCCCCCGCGCATACCCCTGTAAAGAAGGGGGCGCTGGGCATGGAAAGACCGAACATCGTGGAGACCTACCAGATCGGTGGGTCGACCATCCAGATTGCAGACAATTACGTCCGAACCGATCCGGCGGAAATCGAGCGGATTCTGGACGACATGCACCGTGCGGCATGGAAGATCGTCCAGTCCTGCCGGGAGCGTGGGGAGGACATATGAATGCGAATCTCCGCAACGCCCTCATCGCCTGCGCCGCTGTTCGTGTCATCCTCCGCGGGATGCCGCTGGACGAGGCACTATCCGCAGCGCTGGCGAACGCCCACGCCCAAGTCAGCGAAACCGAGCGGGCCATCATTCGGCGAAGTGCTGATGCGATGCTTGAGCGACTCCGCCAGCAATTGGACAAGCCCGAGCAGCTCGAGATCGCCATGTGAAAGGTGGTGATGGCAATGTGGACAATCGAAACGTGCCGCGATCTCCTGCTGGAAATGGAAGATCTGATCTCAGCGCCTGTCTCATACGCCGGCCTCATCGGCGCGGTGGAAGCGATTCTGAAAAGCACCATGCCGCCGACCGAACGGGCGGACAGCGCTCTCAACATGATCCATGCGTTCCGCCAGCTGCGTGAAAAGGCGGTGGCCGCCGATGATACCCCGCCACCGGCGGCCTAAGGGTGCAGGGGGGTGCAACTAAGAGAATAAAGCATGTCAAACCTCCTGCGCTATTCCAATGCGGAATATCGAAGGGAGGTGAGGTTGTGAAGGAATTCGACTTCGGGGCAATCTTGAGAGCTGCCAGGGTTCGTGCGAAGCTCAGCCAAGAAGAGCTCGCGGCACGGCTCAACTACAACCAGTCAGACATCAGCAAATTTGAGACGGGATGCAAAGAACCGCCGGCATCGGTGCTGCTGAGGTGGTTCCAGGAAACGAATGCGATCGAGGTCGCGGTCGCGTACCTATGCGGCATGGACGGGCTCTCGATCATGCAGAACATATTGAGCCTGTTCGGGGCTGCATGAAGCTGAAAGGAGGGAGAGCATGAAAATCAAGCCGCGCGAGTGGCTGGAGTTGACGAAGGAGGAAAGGCTGGTCGTTCTCCAGTATGCGGCCTGGATGACTCGAAAACGTTGGGAAAGGAGGTTGACGGGATGATCAAGCTGACCGACACCGACGCGAGGACCGGACGGCCCATACCGGTATACATCGCGCCCGAGCACGTCCGGGTTGTGCAGCCGGACAACGAGAATCCGAAGCGCACACGGGTGTACTTCGGGGACCAGAATTACCGGACGGTTCTGGAGCCGCCGGAAGAAGTGGCACGCAAGGTTCTGGATTACCGGTTGTTCATGGAGCAATACAAGGCAAGTCATAACCGTGGACGACCGGAAGATGCCAAATATGCCCTGTGGGATCTCTTGAATTTTCTTGAAAAAGAAAAATCCACCGCTGGCACGGTGGAATGAAGCAATCCCAGCCCCATTGTACCACATGGGGCGCGAAGGAGGAAGGAAAAAACATGAAAAGCGCCGGCATTGTCCGTGCTATCGACGACCTCGGGAGAATCGTGATTCCCGTCGAACTTCGCCGGACGCTCGATCTGGCGGTGAATGATCTCATGGAAATCTTCGTGGATGGCGAGAACATCGTCCTCCGGAAATACCGCCCGGGGTGCGTGTTCTGCGGCGAATCCGACCCGCAGAAAATCAAGATCGTCGGGATCAAAGGGAAAATCATCTGCCGTAACTGCACGAACCAGATCATCGACGCCAACATTGGCGCCGATCTGGCGGCGGTAAGGGGTGTGAAGGCGTGACCCAATTTGCTCCTTCGCTCGACCGGTTTGCCGTCGGCCCTGCGGACCCGCAAGAACGCGAGCCGGAAGTCATTGGCACCTGCGCCTGCGGATGCGGAGAAGACATCCTGGCCGGGTACGAATACATCGAGGCTCACGGCGAATGGTTCGCCGATACCTCCTGTTTTCTGAAATACCACGACGCCGCATGGCGCTGCGCGGGGGTGAGCTGACGGTGTCGTTGGTTGTGGCGGCCAGCACGCGGGAAATGACCCGTGAGCAATGGTTGGAAGAACGTCGGAAGGGAATCGGCGGCAGCGACGCGGCAGCTGTCGCCGGCCTGTCCCGGTACCGCACGCCCATTCAGGTGTACATGGAAAAACTCGGATTGATTGACCCACCTGAAGAGAACGAGGCCATGTATTGGGGGAAGAAGCTGGAGGATTTGGTCGCGGAGGAATTTTCGCTCCGGACCGGGCTGAAGGTTCGCAGAAAGAACGCTATCCTCCGGCACCCAGCGCATCCGTGGATGCTGGCGAACGTGGACCGCATCATCGCCGGCCGGCAGGAAGGCCTCGAATGCAAAACCACCAGCGCCTACAAGGCCAGCGAATGGGAAGGCGACGAAATCCCTTGGGAATACGCGATCCAGTGCCATCACTACATGGCTGTGACAGGCTACAGTGCTTGGTGGATCGCGGTCCTGATCGGCGGGAACCGCTTCGTATACAAGCGGATCGAGCGGGATGAAGAAATCATCGCCAACCTCGTGAAGATCGAATCGGACTTCTGGCACAATCACGTGCTGAAACGGATTCCGCCGGCTCCGGACGGGTCCGAAGCTTCTTCTGAGCTTGTGAAGCAGCTCTATCCGAAATCGAACGGTCTCGAATTGGACTTGCCTTCGTCGGTCGAGCAATGGATCCAGCAGTATGAGCAGGCTGCTGAGGAAGAAAAAGCGGCCGCCGCTCGGAAAGAAGAGGCCGCCAACAATATCAAAATGTTGCTCGGTGAATACGAGGCCGGACGGTTCAAGGATTGGCGGATCACGTGGAAGACGACCCAGTCGTCCAGATTGGACACGAAACGGCTGAGAGCGGAAATGCCGGACGTGTATGCGAACTACGCGACCCAAACGACGTCCCGGCGCTTCGAAATCAGACGAATGGAGGCATGATAAACCATGGCGAAACAAAACCTGAGCGCTGCCTTGAGCGCAAAGGCGAATGGAACGAACGGAGAAGGCAATGGGGGCCAATTGGCCCCGATTGCTGGCGTCAAAGCCCTTCTGAACAGTCCCTCCATCAAAAAGCGGTTTGACGAGGTGCTTGGCAAGCGGGCGCCGCAATTCATGACAAGCATCATCAACCTCGTGAACTCTGACGTGAACCTGCAGAAGTGCGATCCGATGAGCGTGATCGGCTCCTGCATGGTGGCCGCGACATTGGATCTCCCCGTGGACAAAAACCTCGGCTACGCCTGGATCGTGCCATACGGCCACAAGGCGACTTTCCAACTCGGCTACAAGGGATACATTCAGCTGGCACTCCGCACGGCTTTGTACAAGGCACTGAACGTGATTCCAGTTCATGAAGGCGAACTCGTGAAGTGGAACCCGCTGACGGAAGAGCTGGTGCTCGACTTTGAAAAGAAAAAGTCGGACGCCATTATCGGTTACGCCGGGTACTTCGAGCTGGTCAATGGCTTCCGAAAGGCCGTGTACTGGACCAAGGACCAGATCGAAGCTCATCGGAAACGCTTCGCCAAAAGCGATTTCGGGTGGAAGAACGACTATGACGCAATGGCGCTCAAGACGGTCATCCGGAACATGCTTTCGAAGTGGGGCATTCTGTCCATCGAAATGCGAATGGCGTACTCCCAGGACGTCGACACGAAGCTGGAGTACGGTGAGGATCCGGCCGAAGCCCCGAGCGTCATCGACATCACGGCGGTGGAAGCCGCTTCCGATCCCGCGGAAGAACAGCAGGGAAATGACGAGAAGCGGGAAGAAGGTAGCCAGGGTGAACTGGATTTTGCGAACTGATTGCATCCGCCGCCGGGTGCAGGAAGTGACCGGGAAACCGGTTTATGTTGCGGGGAGGTAAATCCATGGAAAAACCGCCTTTTGTGACCATGAAGCCTGTCTTCGACGAGGAGGTTCTCCGCCCTGGACGAGCTGTCCGGCTCGGAGGGTACGACGAGGAAGGCGAAAAACAGAAAGGCATTTGGCTCATCCAAGATTGCAACTACGATCGTCTTGTGCTGATCAATCACCGCGGCACTGTGAAAACCATCTACATTGATGACGTGTTGCGGGAGGACGAATGCTACCGGACCACAATCACGCCGCTGGAGGGCTGACCAAGGATGAGCGCCAACACCAAAATCGAATGGACGGACGCCACATGGAACCCCATCGTCGGCTGCACGAGGGTTTCCGAAGGGTGCATGAACTGCTATGCGGAACGATTCGCCGCGCGCTTCCCTGAACGTTTCGGCGGTGTCAGCCGCATGACGGAGTATGGCCCGCGGTGGACGGGGAAAATCGTACTCCGGCCGGAGGCACTGAATCTGCCTCTTCGTTGGCGGAAGCAACGGCGGATCTTCGTGAATTCTATGTCGGACCTGTTCCACGAAAACGTTGAATTCGCCCACATTGTCGCGATTTTCCGCGTGATGGCCATCGCGCAGCACCATACGTTTCAAATACTGACGAAAAGGCCGCAGCGGATGCTCGAAGTGATGAACCTTCTTCCGGAGGCTCTGAAAACGATCTTTCCGGCGGAAAAACACCCTGAGGTCAATGCTCCTGGCTGGCCTCTTCCCAACGTCTGGCTCGGCGTCTCGGTCGAAAACCAGCGCGCGGCCGACGAGCGGATTCCGCTGCTGCTCCAGACGCCGGCGGCGGTGCGGTTTCTGTCGTGCGAACCGTTGCTGGGGCCGGTGGACTTGAAGCCGTACCTGGAGCCGTACATTCGAACGAAACACGATGGCTCGAAGCGCGGAACGGTGTGGGCGGATCCCGGAATTGATTGGATCATCGTCGGCGGTGAGAGCGGCCCCGGCGCCCGGCCAATGCATCCGGATTGGGTGCGGGGCATTCGGGATCAGTGTGTCGCCGCGGGGGTGCCATTCTTCTTCAAGCAGTGGGGAGAATGGAAATTGTCCTGGATGGCCGGTGAATATCAATGGATGCGCGTCGGCAAAAAAGCCGCCGGCCGCTTGCTGGACGGTCGGACGTGGGACGAGCTCCCGGTGGTGGCGAAGGCGCCCCCGGGGGAGCTGCATCTGATTCATCGGCATACCGGCACAAGAAAGGTCATACCGACATGACGCGGGGAGCTGATCGAAGTGGCGTGGATTGAAAGCCATCAGGAACTTGCGAGGCATCCGAAAACAAAAAAACTTGCCCGATTGCTCGGCGTATCTCTCCCCGCCGCTGTCGGTCATCTCCATTTCCTTTGGTGGTGGGCGATGGACTATGCCCAGGACGGCGATCTTTCTCGTTACGACGCATACGACATCGCCGATGCCTGTGGGTGGGAAGGTGACCCCGAAAAGATTTTGTCCGCACTCATTGAATCAGGCTTCATTGACCAAACCGAAGAGGGCCTTTTCATCCACGATTGGGACGATTACGCCGGACGTCTGATCGAAAAACGCAAGGCAAACACGGAACGAAAACGGAAGTCACGCGAACGTCACGCGGCAGTCACGCGTGACACACGCGACAGTCACAGGGCTACCAAACCTAACCAAACCATACCTAACCAGATTGATGGATTGATTGATAATGCGCCCGCGCACGAAAAACCTGAGACCTTCGAGCAGGCACACAAGCGGATATTTGGCCTGGCCTGTCACCCGCACAACAGCGAAATCCTCCGGAGCTACCTTGACGACGGCATGGAAGAAGCAGTCATCATCAGGGCGATGGAACGGGCTGCCGAGAAGGGGAAAACGGGGTTCAATTTCTCCTTCATCCGCGCCATCGTCGAGAACTATTTCCGGAATGGCGTGCTGACGTTGGAGCAGGCGATCAAGCTGGACGAGGCCCATGATGCGGCGCGCCGCCGGGATCCGCCGGGCGGAAAGTCCCGGCAGGTCAGCCAGATCGAGCTTCTGAATCAACTGGCAAAGGAGTTCGAGGAACGTGACACGAGCTGAAGTGGTTGAGCTTTTCAAAGCAATCACGCTTTCGTATCCGGCTTTCAGGCTGCCGGACGAGCTGGCGAAGGATCAGGTGCTGCACTGGTATGAGCACCTCAAGGATGTGCCGTTTGAAGCCGCGATGGAGAATCTGCGGGAGCATATCCGGACCGAGCGGTTCCCGCCCACCATCTCGGACATCCGCCGCGGGTACAGCGAGGAAAAATCCACGGTCCCCGGCGCCGAGGAAACCCGGCAGTGGCTGCGAGAGGTGGACCGCATGCGCGAGCGCGCCGTTCCTATGCCGGAGCACGTGCGAAAGGAGCTGAGGCGCATTGTACGACGCACCATATGAGATTCCACTTCCCGACGCTCCGCCCGGCGAAATGACGCCGCCGCACAGCCTGGAGGCGGAACAGGCTATCCTGGGGTCGATCCTGCTTGACAACGAGGTTTTCGACCAGGTTTCCGAAGCGCTGCGGGGAGACGAGTTCTATTTCAAGAAGCACGAGTTCATCTTCCGGGCAATGGCCGCGGCATATGACGACGGCGAGCCGGTCGACCTGGTGACCGTCGTGAACCGGCTGCGGGCCGACGGGACGCTCGACGATGCCGGCGGAATCGCATATCTGACCTCGCTGGCCACCAGCACGCCAACGGCCGCGAACGTAATGCATTACGTCCGCATCATCAAGGACCACGCCGTCCACCGCAGGGCGCTGCAGCAGGTGCAGGGGCTCGTTGAGGCGGCCGGGCGGGCGGAGTCCGGCGCCGAACTGGTCGCGAAGGTGCAGCAGATCACCGCGGCCCTCGAAGAGGAAGTCGCGCCGAAGAAGGACTTCGTGCCGATCTCGGCGGCGGTGGTGGAAGCGTATGAACGGATCGAGCAACTGAGCCAGAACCCGGACGCCCGCGGGATCACCGGCCTGGCCTCGGGATATCCTGACCTGGACCGGTTGACAGCCGGGTTCCAGCCTGGCGACTTCATCATCGTGGCCGCCCGGCCGTCGGTCGGGAAGACGGCATTTGCTCTGAACATCGCGCAAAACGTGGGGCGGAACGGCGCGACGGTGGCGCTGTTCAGCTTGGAGATGCCGACGTCGCACCTGGTGCAGCGCATGCTGTGCGCGGAGGCCAATATCGACGCCAGCCGGATGCGGACCGGCTACTTGTACGAGGACGACTGGGAAAAGCTGATCCCGGCGGTCGGGGCGCTGGCCGAGCGGAAAATCTTCATCGACGACAGCGCGTCGATCACGGCCAGCGAAATCCGCGCCAAGTGCCGGAGGCTGAAGAAGGAACACGGGCTGGACCTGGTGATCATCGACTACCTGCAGCTGATTCATCCGGGCGCTCGACGCCGCGAAAGCCGGCAAGTGGAGGTCGCGGAAATCAGCCGGGCGCTGAAACAGATCGCGAAGGAGTTGGACGTCCCCGTCATTGCCTTGTCTCAGCTGAGCCGGGGAGTGGAACAGCGCCAGGACAAACGTCCGATGATGAGCGACTTGCGCGAATCTGGTGCAATCGAACAAGACGCCGACATCGTGGCGTTCCTGTACAGGGACGACTACTACGACCGCGAGACGGAGAGGAAGAACATCATCGAGATCATCATCGCAAAACAGCGGAACGGCCCGGTTGGCACGGTCGAGCTCGTATTCATGAAAAACATCGGCAAGTTCGTGAGCCTCGACCGCGGGCATGATGATCCGGCCCCGCGACGTGAGCCGGATCCGAGGAGGCAGTGGGCATGACGGAGCGGATGACCATTGAGGAATTCCTGGCGCTCATGGCCGGCAAGAAGCCGAGCAAGTACCGGAACCGCCGGACGAAAGTCGACGGAATCACCTTCGATTCAAAGGCCGAGGCGAACCGGTACATCGAGCTGAAGTCCCTCCAGGCCGCCGGACAGGTGCGATGGTTCATCCGCCAGCCGCGGTTCCTGCTGCAGGAAGGCTTCGAGAAAGACGGACGGACATTCAGCCCGATCGAATATGTCGCCGACTTCCTGATCTGCTGGGCCGACGGATCCATCACCGTCGAAGACGTGAAGGGAATGCGGACGAGGGAATATCGCATGAAGCGCAACATGTTCGAGAAGCGATACCCGACGTTGCGACTTGTGGAGGTGGAAGCGTGAACCCGCCTGAGATCGTGCACTATTCGGAAAGGTGCTGGTTCTGCTGGAAAAAGAAAGCTACGCTGCTCTGCGACTTCGTTGTCGGGTGGATCTGGACGACGATCGACTTCCAGAGAACACCACAGACCTGCGACCGGCATATATGCGAGAAGTGCGCGACACATCTCGGCGGAGACACGCATTTTTGCCCGATCCACGCGAAGGAAGCGAAGCAGAGGCTGGAGGTGGGCAAGAAAAGATGATCGATCCACAGTGGTTTGAAACGGCGGGGAAAGCGCATATGCGTCGGTTTTGCATGCTGGTGGCCTTTGCGGCGCGGGAGGGACGGGAGCGTGGATGGGAAGTCACGGGGGACAACTTACTGAGGGCATATCACATCATATATCGCGGCGTGAGCTATGACAGCAAGACAAAATCACAGGCGCAATACGAAAGATGGAAGCGCACGAAGGCGGCCGTTCGCCAGTTGGATGGTCGGATAAGTGAAGAAAGGCCGGTGATGGCCCAATGACCGAAACACGCACAGCAGCAATTCTATTCGGCGGCATCGGCGGATTCTCAGCGGGCCTGAAGAAGTCGATAGTCGAAGCCCACGGCAAGGTCTACCGGTGGGAAATCCTCTGCTCGATCGATTTCGACCAGGTGGCATGCCGGAATCATGACATCATCACCGGTGAGCAGACCGCCGTGCAGATGGACCTGTTCAACCGCGAGCAGTACAGGAAATGGTTCGGCCACGAGCCGCCGCCGGAATGGAGGGAAGCGACGCCGCTGGACATCTGGCAGGCCTTCCGCGAGCAGGTGCCGGATTACATCTTCCTGTCGCCGCCGTGCAAGGGATTCAGCGGCCTGCTGCCGGAGCGGTCGGCCCGGTCGGAGAAATATCAGGCGCTGAACCTGCTCACGCTCCGGGGATTGGAGTTGGCCCTCGAAGCCTGCCGCCTGTACGGCGATGGCGAACCGCCGGCTTTCATCCACTTCGAAAACGTGCCCAGGATCACGACTCGTGGCGCGGACATTCTGGTCAGAATCAAACGCCTGCTCGAGCGCTACGGCTATGCTGTCGATATGCGGAGCGACCATAATTTGGGCGAGATCGGCGGGCTCGGCCAGAACCGGATGCGGTTCCTTCTGTTGGCGCGGAACCAGCGGAGGGTACCGAACTGGTGTTACCTGCCGCCGAAGAAGCCGCTGAAAACGATCGGCGACGTGATCGGCCCGCTGCCAATGCCGGATGATCCGGCCGGCGGACCGATGCACCGGCTCCCGCGTCTCCAGTGGAAAACGTGGGTGCGGCTGGCGCTGATCCCGGCGGGCGGAGACTGGCGGGATTTGAACAGCTTGGAATGGCAGAAGTACCGCATTGTACAGGAGCATAGCGGTTACGAGGCGAATGTGTCGGACCCTCGCGTGGGTCTCGACGGAAACGGCCACAGGGCGATCTACCGGGTAGTCCGGTGGGATGAGTCGGCCCCGTGCGTGACCGGCGCCAACGGCCCGAACAACGGGGCGATCACAGTGGCAGACCCGCGGGTACGGACTGAACTGATGCCGGATTCCTACGGTGTCCAGCGCTGGGACGAGCCTGCGAAAACGATCCGTGGCAATTCCCGCATCATGCAATCGGCGGCGAGCATCGCCGACCCGCGCATCAGCTGCGCGCCGCGGTCCGGCACGTTCGGCGTGCATCGTTGGGACGAGCCGGCGAAAACGGTGATCGGCGCCGGAGACGTCCACGCGGGAGCTGTGGCGGTCGCCTATCCAAGGATTCCGGATGACCGCGAAGCCGGCGCCTGGGCGATCATCGCGGAGGACGGAACCTGGCACCGCCCGCTTACGACGTATGAGCTGGCCATGTTGCAGGGATTCCCGCGATATTTGCCCGACGGCCGCCCGTTCCAGCTCGAGGGTTGCAGCGACGCCAAGGCCCGGGAGTACATCGGCAATGCCGTTCCCCCGCCGGCCGCTGAGGCGATGGGGAACGTGATTCTGCTGGCGATTGCCCAGGCGGAGGCAGGAGCGACCTTCGAGCTGAGTTGGAACGACATCTGGGTGCGGCCGGCGGAAGAGCGGGAAATTCAGTTGGTGCATTGAGAAAGGGAGCGAATCAATATGATCGGACAAACCGTCACCTGGACGAGCCAAAGCCATGGTTCCGAGAAAACAAAAACAGGAACCGTCGTCGCCATCATTGAACCGGGCGAAGACGCAAGGAAATACCTGCCGGCCGGGCTGCCGAAAACGCGATTCAAAGGCGATAGGTTTAGCACGAATCGGCGCGCGCTGGTCGCGGTCCCGCGGGCGTCGGGGAACGGTTGCGACTATTACGCGCCGCCAGTGAAGTGGTTGGAATGAGCCGAGCGGATAAACGCGCCTTCTACCAGCTGGTTCGAAAGGCCGGATACCGCGAGTTCTGGAAGCTGATGGACGATTTTCATGCTCGGGCCTACCGTCTGGCCGAGCAGCACTACCAAGAGGCTATGGATATCGTCCTGCAGCCCCGCCAAAAGACCGCTGTGATTGCGAAGGCTCGCGAGATTCGGGAACTGTGGGATGGAATCTTTGAGATCACGGTGGATGCGACGGAGGAGGCGGGAGCGTGAAACCTGATCAAATCATGCCCGGGCGAAAGTACCGCCTGGTTTTTCGATACTCGATTCCGCGGACAGCGATCGTGGCCGAAGTGCTTCGGCTCGAAAACGGCGCCGCGATCATCCGCAGCATTTCCGGCCGGGAAGTGTCGATACCGCTGTGGGAATTTGCCCAATTGGCGAGGGAGGAAGTGTCATGAACTGGAGAAAGGCACGTCTGTCCGAGCTCTATTGCATCGCCTACGCGGATGAAATGGCCACGCCAGTCGATCGACAGCAGGCGCTGGAGGAGATCAGGCGCCGGAAGCAGCAGAAGGCGCGGCATGTGCGGGTGAACTACCGGGAGAAGAAGGTGTATCCACGATAAGGGGTGACAGCATGAAAATCGCAAACGTTCTGTCAATCAGCGGCGGCAAAGACAGTACGGCCATGTGGATATACGCCGTGAAAGAAATGGGCGTCGAAGTAATCCCGGTTTTCGCGGACACGGGGAACGAACACCCGCTGACCTACGAATACATCGACTACCTCGAATCGAAGTTGGGTTCGGTCAGGCGGGTGAAGGCGGACTTCTCGGAGCAGATCGCAAAGAAACGGGAATACGTTGCGAACGAGTGGCCAGCGAAACTTCTGCAAGCTGGGAAAACGCAAGAAGAAGTGGACTACATCATCGAGCGTACATTGAAACACCTTCATCCAACCGGAAATCCGTTTCTGGACTTGTGCATGTGGAAGGGTCGGTTTCCTTCATCGCAAGCCCGGTTTTGCACCCAGTATTTGAAAATCATACCGATCACAGAGCAAGTCTATTTCCCGCTTTGGGATGAAGGCCACAAGATTGTGAGTTGGCAGGGTGTACGGGCAGCAGAAAGTCCGGCGCGAGCGAAACTTCCCGAGCGCGAAGAAGTGCCAGAAGGATACGAGGTTTACAGGCCGCTTTTGAAATGGAATGCGAGAGACGTTTTTGAAATGCATAAGAAGCACGGAATCAAACCAAATCCGTTGTATTCACTGGGAATGACAAGAGTTGGTTGCATGCCATGCATCTTCGTGAAAAAGGAGGAACTGTTTGAAATCTATCGACGCTTCCCTGGGGAAATCGAGCGGATCGCCGAATGGGAGAAGATCGTCGCAAGGGTGTCCAGACGAGGCGATTCCTCATTCCTACCGGCTGAAGAAGGGGACGACAGGAAAAACATCTGGGATTGGGTGGAATGGTCGAAAACGTCCCGCGGCGGTCGCCAGATCGACCTTTTGAAAATGATCGAGCTTGAAGAACCGCCCATGTGTTCGAGCGTTTACGGGTTGTGCGAGTGACATTGCGGAAGGCAACTGACACTATTTTGAGGGAGGGAAAAGGGATGATCGAATATTGCCCGTGTTGCGGATGTGAGATCAGCATCAACGCACCGGAAGGAGACGGGAACGAATGTCCGGGCGGGAGTACGTGCTTCGCCCGGTAGACCAGTACGGGAATCGAAAGAAAGCGAGGTGAGTGTCTTGGCAATTATGCCTCAAGAAGTCTCTGATCTGGACCTGGTTTTTCCGACACGTTACAGGGAGCTGCTTCCGAGGTGGGAAGAAATCCCGGAAGAGTTCCGGGATATGAACAACCGGAGCAAGTGGATGCGGCTCATATCGGATTGGTTTTACGCGGGTCTGTCGAGGCTTGATGTCAAACCCAAAGATGGAATTGACCCCAGGAAAGCAATTCGGCACATTAAAGCCATTCTTGGTGACTTCGGGCCAAAACACGAACATAAATTTGCCGGCTGCGCATACCTCATGAGTCTCTGGTTCGAGGATGCGCAATGGGAAAAAGCGAAGGGGTAAGAAAAACGGAATGGCCCCGGCGCAGGATGGCGGCCCGCCGGGGCAAAGAAACAGATGTTCCCGTCCCAATTATACCACATGTGAGGGGCGGGTGTGGGGAATTGAAAAGCATCGAGCAGATGGTTTTTCCGTGGGAGATAGATAGAGAAACGACACGTCAGCGTGTCGAGGAACACCTGGAGACGGCCAGGGTTTATCGCCAAATCGGTTTCGTCAGGAGAGAGATGAAAGTCACGGCATCTCCTGAGCCGCGTTACCATGGGCCGACGAACGTCATCGGCAAACCGGCCGAAGAAACCGCGACTTGGAACGTGGACACCGAGGAAAGGATGAAGGAGATCACTGAAAGAGTGGAGCGAGCTGTCAGCCGGCTGGGAAAGATGGAGCGTATGATCATCGAAAAACGCTACCTGGAAGCCGAGGACGTGTATGACTACCACGTGTACACCGAGCTGCACATGAGCGAGCGGAAATATTACAGGTTGAAGTCGAAGGCGATCTACAAGCTGGCGTTCATGTTGCGGCTGGAAGCATTCGTGGAACCCAAAGAGGAACGGCCGGCCTGAAAACGTGGCAGAAAAATGGCAGAAAAAAGGCAGGATTTTGGCAGGAAGATGGCAGAGCATTGGCGGACGGATGTGGTATATTGGTACCGTGGAAAACTGCACACGAAACATGAGGTCGCCGAACCATCGGCGGCCTTTCCTTTTTCGCCCGCTCAGCCCCAAGATGCAGCACGTCATGGGCCTGCACGAGGGGGAAATCGTGCAGGAGCTGCACGCCTCCTTGACCGCGACCGGGCGCGGATTGAGCGGGCCCCGGGATCCTGGCCGGCCGCTTGAAAGCGCCGGCCTTCGTCGTTTTTTTGTGTTACAGGAAAAATTCCTCCTTGTGTCGAAATATGATAACAAGGAGGGAAGATAAACATGAAAATCAGGGACAAAGATGATATTTTGAACGATGCATATTATTTGCAGGAAACAATGAGAGAGGCAAAGTCATATGCCGAGGATGCATATGAGGTGCTCGTCAATGACAATTTTAATAGCGAGGAACGATATGTCTTGTCGCTGCAATTCTTAACTCTTTCACAGCAGTATTATATTGATTTTAAAAGGCTCTTACATGCTAAAGAATTGTATCACGTTGAACTGGATTCGTTCATCAATGCTTACGAAGATTTCAGATTTCAATTGAGAAAATTCATTAAGGATAAAGACAATAATATTTCATGGTTGTACACGGCCCGCAATAGGTTAAGCGAAAAATGGTCAGAAGCCAATGAGTTTTTATCAAACTTCATAAAAAATAACATGAATCCCCAGAAATAAGCGCCTTCGGGCGCTATTTCTTTTGCCATTTTCCTGCGAGGTGGTGGTATGCGCGAGGTTCAACCGATCCGCGATCCTGAAGTGATCGTGGCCATTCAGAATTACCTGAAGGTCCGAAACTTCCGGAACTATCTGCTTTTCACGATGGGGATCCATTGCGGGATCAAGTCCAAATTTGTGTGTAAATTCCCTCAGTTAGAAAGGGCAGATTACATAATTCGTGTCACTTTTGACACTGGTTTTGGTTGACTGGCACGCCACTCCAGATACTCGCTCATATCGAGAT
>Ga0310822_100284_pt1 | contig 28209 bp, 25 predicted proteins | sample P4_ome_2_FD_201313 | JGI IMG/M metagenome (GOLD analysis project Ga0310822, IMG submission 201313) | Sorghum-adapted microbial communities from Joint BioEnergy Institute, Emeryville, California, United States - P4_Day56_Rep2 | ecosystem: Engineered > Bioreactor > SSF (Solid state fermentation) >... | reverse complement strand
CTGATCAGCTACGCGCTGTTTACCTTTACCTCCGGCCATACCCTGCATTTGATGTGGACCCTGATTTTTGTCATTTACGGAATTTTTCGTTACCTGTATCTGATTCATGTCGAAGGAAAAGGCGGCAAACCGGAGAGAGTGCTGTTCGAAGACCGCCACATCCTGTTGACGGTCATGCTCTATGCCTTGTCTGTCGTCCTGATTCTGGTTTATCTGGAGTAGCAAACGGGGAGGAATTGTTCCATGAAATACGCTCTGCTGCTCGCCTCCGTCCTTTTTGGCGCGGCGGGCCAGATCTTGATGAAATGGGGAATCGCCTCGCCCAGGCCTCTGTTCCAGGTCCAGGCGCCCTGGCTGCGGATGTTCGTCTCCTGGCCGGTGTTGGCCGGTCTTTTCGCCTACGGGATCAGCTCCGTTTTTTGGCTGCTTACGCTGAGACGGCTCGACCTCAGCCTGGCTTATCCGATGGTCAGCCTCGGTTATGTTGTCGTCCTGATTGCCGGCTGCTTCCTGTTTCAGGAGACAATCTCCGTTTCCCGCTGGCTGGGCGTCGCCTTGATCCTGCTGGGTGTTTGCTTTTTGGCCCGATCCTAGCCCGAATCCGCCGGAACAGCGGCTCGAGAGAACGCCGGGGACCTGCGCGGCTTGAGGCGTTGGGACCCTGGCCGCCGATTTTCCGTAAAATAGGGGGAATCCGCATTGAACGAATCGTTAAAAAAGACAAGCCTGCTGCTGGGCGCCATTCTTCTCGCTTTTCCCGCAGCTGTCCTGATTACCGCCGCTCTCTCTTTCGCCATCCGCATCCCGATTACTCCCTACCATCTTTCCATCGCCGCCGCGGCAGCCGCAGTATTTGCCTGGTTCGCGGCGAGAGCCCTCTTTCCCGGGCGGACATTGCTGTTTTTCGCGGCGGGAATGGCGGCTTCAGCCGTTCTGTTTCTGCTTTTTCTGGCCGTCGGCGGCTATTTCTACGATCTGACCTACGACGGACAGGCCTACCATCAGGAAACTATCTATATGCTCAAGCAGGGATGGAATCCGTTCTACGATGAGCCTCTCGCCCTGCCGACCGGCCATTCGATCTGGAGCAATCATTACGCCAAAGCCCCGGAGATCTGCGCGGCCGTGCTATATGCCATGACCGGCCACATCGAGCAGGGAAAAGCTTTCAACTTCGTGCTGATCGCCGCATCGTTTTTTCTTTCCCTGGGCGCGCTGAAAAGTGCCAATTTCAGATACTGTACCGCATGGATTTTTGCCCTGATTCTGGCGCTGAACCCGGTGGCCGTTTATCAAATGCTGGGCGATTACGTGGACGGACAGCTGGCATCACTGCTGCTGTGCATGATGGCGCTCGCCTTTCTGCTGTTCCGGGAATTCAGCGGCTTGTTGCTGGGCGTGTTTGTCCTGGCGATCGTTCTGACGGTGAACAACAAGTTTACGGCTGTCGGTTACGCCGCCGTCATGTGTGCGGGCCTGGTCGCCGCGCTGTACATGTCCGAGAAATTCGGAGCAATGAAAAAAACCGCCGCTGCGTCCCTAGCCGGAGCGATCCTCGGTCTGGTTGTTATCGGATTCAATCCCTATGTGACCAATACGCTGCGGAACGGGCATCCCTTCTACCCGCTGGCCGGCGAAGGCTCCCGGGATGTCGTCGCGCCTTTCACACCGTCCAGCTTCAGAACGATGAACCGCATCCAGAGTGCGCTGGTCTCCTATTTTTCCAAGTCCGCCGAGAACAGTTCCAGCCGGATCTCCACCGATCTGAAAGTGCCGTTTACCTTTACCGGCGAAGAACTGGCCAAGTTCTCCGAACCGGACGTGGCGATCGGCGGATTCGGACCGCTGTTCGGAGGCACACTTCTGCTCGGCCTGCTGATCGCGCTGCTGGGGCTGCGCTACAGCCTATCCCGGACGCTGGTCGTGCTGGGCGCACTCCTGATCGTACTGATCTCGGTATTCATCAATCCCGCGGCCTGGTGGGCCCGCTATGTGCCCCAGTTCTGGGCCGTTCCCGTTCTTCTGGCGCTGCTTGGCTTAAGCCTGCCGGGAAAACGTCTGGTGCATGGAATCAGCTGGGCAGTTGCCGCGGCGCTGGCCCTTAATGTACTCCTGGTGGCATATTCCAACATTAGCCAGACCGCTGCCTGGAACCGGCAGCTCAAAGCCGGGATGGCCGAGGCGAAATCGGCTGCGGCGGTCCAGCCTGTACCTGTCAGCTTTACCTACACCTGGGCCAACCGGGCCCGCTTCGAGGAATGGGGCATCCGGTTCAGGGAAGTCCCCGCCCCCCCCTCCTGTACCAAACCACTGACACTGAAGCGGACGGGCACGACGGTGTGCTTGAGCCCGGATTCCTGAAAAGGAAGCACCCCCGCAAAACCGTGGCCTGGAATCCATGGTTTACGGGGGTGTTTGCTTTCGGCCATTTTGGCCGTTCAAGGCTTCATCTTCTTCCAGCCGCTGTAATCGTGAACGGCATATCCGCCAAAGCCGGGCTCTCCATTCAGCAAGCTTGCCAGCCGGTTCAACTGCGCTTCCAGTTCCCGGCGGCTGTGCCGGTAAAACGTGACATGATCGCCTTCCGTGCTCGGGTTGGTTTCCACTCCGACCACAACGTGCTTCCCCAGCTTTTCCGCTTCGGACAGCCGGCTTCGGACGATCCCGGCAATTCCGCCGCTTCCCCCCGCCTGATCGCGGTAAGACATCAGCGTTATGTCGTCCAGCTGTTCCAGCATCCACGCGGAAAGGGGGCGCTTCACTCCTTTGACCGTGGAAATCTGATCGAGCCAGAACGGAAGATCGGCGCCGGCGGATAATCCCGCCTCTTTCGCGGCAACGGTATAAAGGGAAATCGCGTTCATCCAGTCATCGACCAGCGCTGTTCGGCCCGTCTTCCACTGCGGCAGCAGGTAGGGCTCCATATCCAGATGAAGTCCCGCAAATCTCTCATTCTCTGCGGAGGAGCCGTTAAAATGACGCACCCAGCGGACCCAGTCCCGAAGCGGACCCCAGCCTTCGGGAAGCGCCCATCCCGGCTCGCCTCCGAGTGCGTAGACGGAGATGCCCCGCTCCTTCGCCTCCCGGTTAAAACTGCGGTACTGCGCCTCCGGGATGCCCGGATCGATCTGCACATACAGCGTATTGAGCCCCCGGTTCTGCGAAAACCGGAGAACCTGCTCCGGTTCGGAGACGATCAACTCGGCGTCCCAAAGCCAGGTGGCTTTTACCAGCGGAGAACGTCCTTCGCCCATCCGGATCATCCCCCCCGCAAACAAAACGAAAATCAGCAACCCTATGCCAAGCCCGAGGGCCGCCGGCGAACGGCAAATTTTGAAGAATCGGCTGTTCTTTTTTGCGAACATCATCTTTGTATTATACCACGATTCCCAGGGATATGCCCGCTCCCACGGGAAAAGAAAAAACCGCCGGGAGGCGGTTTTCGCGAACGACTATTCGGATGCCCGGGATAAGGCCAGGGGAGCCAGGGGAAGAAGAAACGTGAATGTGCTTCCTCCGCCCGGTGCGCTCTCCACGGAAACCGGCGCGCCGTGCAGGTCCAGAATATGTTTGACGATGGCAAGCCCGATACCGGTGCCGGACATATTGGAACGAGCCTTGTCTCCCTTGTAGAACCGCTCCCAAATAAACGGCATCTCCTCGGATTTAATTCCCGTTCCATGATCGCGGACGGAGACGGCAGCCTGCCCGCCCCTCCGCTCCAAAATCACCTCCAGGGGCGAGTTCGGCGGCGAGAATTGAACCGCATTCTGCAGCAGATTGGCAATCACCTGATCAATCCGGTCCGGATCGGCCTCTACAACCATCCCCTCTTCCCCTTCCGCCTGCAGCTCAATGGTCAGCCTTTTGCGGGCAAATTCGGGTTCGAACGAGGCCAGCACCAGCCTGATCCGTTCCGTTAAATCGAACGGGACGACCCGCAGCCGGAACTGCCCGGCTTCCATGCGGGCGATATCGAGCAGATCGTTCACCAGCTTGATCAGGCGCTCAGTCTGCAGATGAACAATCTCCAGGTAGTGACGTTCCTTGCCTTGCGGAATCGTCCGGTCCAGGAGCGCGGTAACATATCCCCGGATCGAGGTCAGGGGGGAGCGCAAATCGTGGGAGACGTTCGCCACGAAATCGCGGCGCATCTGGTCCAGACTTCCAAGTTCGGCGGCCATGCGGTTGAACGTTTCCGCCAATTCGCCGATCTCATCCTTGGTCGTGACCTGAATCCGCTGGTCGAAATGCCCTTTGGCGATCAGCTTCGCCTTGCGGTTCATCTCCAGCACCGGAGCGGTAATTTTTCTGGAAAAGAAGTAAACGCACACGCCGGAAATAATTATGCCTACCAGAATGGAAAGCCACAGGCGGTTGTTCATCATCCGGATATTGCGGGGAAAATCCCTGTCCATCATCACAAGGGCCTTCTCCGTCATGCCTGCGGGCCCGCGTAACGGCAAGGCCAAAAGAAAGATGTTGTTTCCGTCGTCCGATTGCTGCACCTCCCGCACCAAACGGTTTTCCGCCAGTACCCTGACGACAATTTCCTGGCCGGGAGGCTGGGCGGAAGCAGCGTTGCCGAACCGGTAAAGCAGGTGGCCGGCGCCATCGTACACGTAGAACGATCGGTTCTGCCGGTTCACGATCAAATCCAGTGAAGACAGCAGCATGCTGCGGCTCCAACGCTGCTCGAAGCCCGTCCGGATAAAGGTTGCAATGCCATTTAGCTGGTCATAGGTAAAATTATCGTGATCTTTGTTCATCCTGTCCTTTATTCCAAAAAACGAAATGGCATTGGAGATAAAAACAGAAAGGATGGTGATAAAAATGTAAGTAATCAGCAGCTTGATGAAGATATTCCCGTTCCAGAAGCGCTTCACCCGACGCTCACCTCAAATTTGTAGCCAACCCCCCTGATTGTTTTCAGAGACCATTCCGGCTGAGGGTCGTTCAGCTTCTCCCGGATCCGCTTGATATGCACATCGACGGTCCGCGGATCCCCTTCAAAATCAAGCCCCCAGACCCGGTCGATCAGCTGCTGCCTGGTAAATACCTTGTTCGGATTGGCTGCCAAAAATACGAGCAGCTCCATTTCTTTGGGAGCCAGCATGATATCTGCGTCCCTGCAACGCACCCTGTATTGTCCGAGATCAATGCGAAGCCCGGGAAACTCGAGAATTTCCCCGGCAACCAGCTCCGGCCGGCAGCGCCGCAAAACCGCCTTGATCCGGGCCATTAATTCTTTCGGGTCGAAGGGCTTGACCATGTAGTCGTCCGCCCCCAAATCCAGGCCCTTGATCCGGTCGTAGCTCTCGCCTTTGCCTGTCAGCATGATGATCGGGACCCGGGACGTTCGGCGGACTTCCCGGCAAAACTCCCACCCGTCCATCCCGGGGAGCATCACATCCAGGATAATCAGATCCGGAGGATTGTCCACAAACATCCCGTATCCTTCCGTCCCGTTGGCCGCCGTCTCGACGATATGCCCTTCCCGTTCACCGTACAGGGCTATGAGTTCGCAGATAAAAGGATCATCCTCCACAACCAGCAGTTTGATTTTTCTCATGGACGGATCCTCCTATAGAGCTGTTTCCGTGAGGAAACAGCGAGACTTCGTAAGCATGAGCTTCCCGGAGGGAAGCGGGCTATAGAGCTGTTTCCGTGAGGAAACAGCGAGACTTCGTAAGCATGAGCTTCCCGGAGGGAAGCGGGCTATAGAGCTGTTTCCGTGAGGAAACAGCGAGACTTCGTAAGCATGAGCTTCCGGAGGGAAGCGGGCTATAGAGCTGTTTCCGTGAGGAAACAGCGAGACTTCGCAAGCATGAGCTTCCCGGAGGGAAGCGGGCTATAGAGCTGTTTCCGTGAGGAAACAGCGAGACTTCGTAAGCATGAGCTTCCCGGAGGGAAGCTTGCCAAAGACCGATTCCGCCTTTCCGGAAAAAAAGCCGGACAGCCGACGCGTCGGAAGGCTGTCCGCCAGTCCGGCAGCGCGGCGATTAGCGCTGCCAGGAAACCGTCTGCTCTGCGAGCAGTTTTTTCATCCCATTGTATTCGTCATAGACGCGAACGAGATAATCCTGCAAATACGGAAGCTTGAGCAGAATCGATTCGTCGGTCAAAACAAATTCCTTTGTATATTGTCCCGTCTTCAGCGCATTCTCTCCGTCTGCGCCCAGTTGCAGCTCTTCGTCGAATACAACACCTGTTTTCGGATCGGCGAATTCAAGATAAAGCTTATGTTCCTCGGTTCCGCTGGCCAGCATAGTCTCGGACAGCTTGTAGTCAAAGGAGAATTTGAACTGCTTCGACGAGACGACCTCCGCCTTGAAATTGTTCATGGTCAGGAAAAACGGATAGATCTGCAGGTTGTCGAAGCTGTTCTTCGGCTGCGTATTTTCCGACGGTACCGCAAACCGGACCGCGTTCACATAGGCTACGGGACCCGAAGATACTTGCGCTCCGCCGGCTGCCTGTCCGGAAGCGGTGCCTCCCGCTGCGGAAGCAGACGTACCTCCGACCGCCTGGCCGAGCCACAGCTTCAGATTCAGCGGGTTGGTGCCGGTCGGCAGCGTTCCGGTTACATACAGCGTAGCCACGCCCTTAGGTCCGATGGGATCCTTCAACCGCGTTATGGTAGCCGGGTACATGCCGCCATCCGGATCCTGGTAATAGGCGACGAGATCCGGTGCATTGGCATACCGAGTCTCCAGATTTTGCACGCCAAGCAGAACAGCGACTTCTTCGCCGTCGATTCCGGCATAGGTCCGCACATCATTCACCGCCAGCGCCACCTTCTTCCCGCCGGCCTCCATCGTATACGATTTGCCAAGATTTACATACATCGGATCCAGGGTGCTGGAGTCATGGTCGAATTCCATCAGCGTATTGATCGTACCGTCTTCCTGCTTCTCCTGCAGGATCAGCGCAAGCTTGGAATACTGGTAAGTATACGGAATCTTGCCGTACAAATTCAAGCGGATCGATCCATGTCTGGAGATTCCGATTTGCTGGTTGTCGATCACAGTTTCCAGCGGGATTTCCACATTATCGTCCAGCACAATTTTCCCGGTCAGCTCCGGGATCGGCAGCGAACGGTCCGAAGTGTTGGAGAGAATCAGCCCGGCGCTCAGAATGTCCTGATCCTGCCAGGGCAGTCGCTGAATGTTGTCCACAATGACATCGTAAACCCCATGCTCGTCGCTGAACTGCACGGGCTTGCCCACTGCGGCGTTTGCCGGCGCGGTCAGCTGCAAATCAAAGGCGGCAAGCGGAACTCCCAGGCTGTTCGGATCCTGCGAATCCACCGGCGACAGCAGCACCAGCTTGGAATGGTCGAGACTCACTTCGGCAGGTACGGATACTTTGACTTGAATATCCTTGCTTGCCTGCGGCTCAATCTTCAGGTTTGCCAGGTCCGAAGTCGTTCCGCTGTAGGTCAGTCCGTCTTCCGTTTCCAGTTCAAACTGGTATGGGGGGACGGCAATCGCCGATTTGGCGCTGTTTTTGAGCGTCAGGTAAATCGTATTGTCGATCATCTTGTCGTTTTTGTTCGCGAATTTTCGGATAACCGCAACATCCAGGGCATTCCCGTCGACATCCAGCGTCTTGGGCGTTCCTGCGGGTACGCTGTCGCTGTTCCACTCCGCCTCCTTGCCCGGCAGAGCGAATGAGCCGACCGGCATAGTCAGCTTGGTCGAATCGTCGGAAACCCCTACTACCAGCTGCCAGCCTTCAGGATCGGTGTTGGCCGGGAGGGACGCTGTCAGGGGAATCACCCGCTGGAATTGCGGAGAGATTTCGGTCCCGCTGGAAACCCCGGCCGCACGAAGGGGATACATGCTGCCCGATCGGGTCAAGATATAGAACTGATAATTTCCGATTGCGGCGTTCTGGTTCCCGAGATTTTCCAACCGGAAGTAAATGGTCGGAAGGGCGTAGGTGTCGTTTTTGTTCAGAATCACTTTCTCTATGCTGCCGTTGACCGCCGGTCCGGTCAGGGAAATTGTCCGGATTCCGGACATCGGGGTCGATCCGTCATAATCCTCCGGGACTTCGAAGCTTCCGAGACCTCTCTCGAAATCGGGCTGGCTGAAATCCCACTGAATCAGGTTGATCTGCAAATCGTGCAGGGAGATTCCGCCGTCCACCTTCGCATAATAATGAAAGTCCCGGGTTTTTCCCGACGGAATTTGAAGTGCATTTTTATCCTGTGGCAGCAGGCTGACCGTATACTGGCCGCCGGACTTGTTCAGCAAGCGCACCGCGTAATCGGTGATCTGCATTTGCTGCCCGCTCCCGTTGACAACATGGACAAGGAAGGAGACGACGCTTCCGTCCGCGCCCGGCAGCAAAGCGGCGTCGCGAATGGCCATTGATCTTCCGCCGCCCAGATCGACGGAGCCAAGCTCCGCCGGCTCCGCCGGTGGTTTTTGCTGCGCCGTATCGATTGGCGTTTGCCCGGAGATTGCAGCGGCTCCGGCAGAGGTGTTGTTCGATCCCGCGGAAGGATTCGCCGTGGCCGCCGTATAGGAAGTCGCGGCCGGTGAAGAAGCGGCAGATGCGGAAATCCCGGCACTGCGAGCCGTTGTCGCGGCGACCCGGGCAATCGGCAGGACCGCCGGCGTTGATACGGTTTCAGACGAGCCGCCGGCCGGCTCCGCCGGATCCGGGCTGGCCAGAATGGAAGTGACGGGTATCGAGGATAAAGTAACGATAAAAGCCAGCAGCAAACAGCGCTGTTTCAAGGTCTGGGACATGTTGCTTTCCTCCTATAAAGCACTTCCGAAGGAAGTGCTCGGCTTCGTGAGCATGAGCTTTCCGTCAGGAAAGCGGGCTATAAAGCACTTCCGAAGGAAGTGCTCGGCTTCGTGAGCATGAGCTTTCCGTCAGGAAAGCGGCTACTTGGGCATTAACAGACAACTCAATCAGTCCGCAGGGCATCGATCGGCCTCAGCTTGGCTGCCTTGTTCGCTGGCAGAAGACCGAAAATCACTCCTATGCAGAGCGAGAAAGTAAACGCGACAGTGACCACGCTCCAGGAAGTGGAGACGGTCATCCCGGTAAACCTGGAAATCAGGGATCCCCCACCGACTCCGATTCCGATTCCCAAAACTCCTCCCAATCCCGCCAAGACAACCGATTCAATCAGAAACTGGGTCAGAATATCCCGTTTGCGGGCGCCGATCGCTTTGCGGATGCCGATTTCACGCGTCCTCTCGCTGACGGAAACGAGCATGATGTTCATAATACCGATCCCGCCGACCAGCAGGGAAATTCCGGCGATACCGGCCAGGGCCATCGTCATCGTGCTGGAGATCGATGTCATGGTGCTGAGCATGTCTTCCTGGTCAAAGACGGAATAGGCGGTGGTCAGCCCTCTGAACTTTTTGTCCAGCTGCGCTTCCAGTTCACTCTTGACCAGGGCGACATTATCGGCTGAAGTCGTCTGAATATAGATCGACTGCACTCCCTTGTTTCTCAACAGCCGTTCGGCGGAGGTAATCGGTATCAGAATTTTATCGTCGTTCGAGCCGCCCAGCGTGCTTCCCTTCTGCTCAAGCAGCCCCACGATCTGGTAGCTTTGCCCGTTGAGCATGACTTTTTTCCCTACCGGATTTTCCGTTCCGAACAAATTTTGGGCGGTGGTAACCCCGATCAAGGCGACCTTCTGCAGATAGTCAATGTCCAGCGGGAGCAGAAACCGCCCGTCCTGCACGTGGAAGTTGCGGACCGATTCATATTCGGGGGTAATGCCTTCAATGGAAACACTCTCGTTTGCCGTGCCGTTCTTGGCCGTGACCCTCCCGTTGATGACCGGGGAAACCGCCTGGACGCCGGGGGTAGCTGCATAGGACATCGATTCTTCATAGGAGAGTGAGGTAGTCGCCCCCCTTCCCATGATGTTGATGGTGATCAGGTTGGTGCCGAGACCTTGCACCTGCTCCGTGACCTTGGCGGTCGCGCCCTGGCCGACGGACACCAGCGAAATCACGGCGGCAACCCCGATAATGATGCCAAGCATGGTCAGAAAGGAACGCATTTTGTTTTGACGGATGCTTTTCCAGGCCATCTTCAACGCTTGCGCCAAATTCAAGGCTCATTCCCCCGATCTTCGATGATGCGGCCGTCCTGAATCCGGATGACGCGTTTGGCCTGTTTGGCGATATCCAGATCATGCGTGATCAGGATAATGGTATGGCCCTGGCTGTTCAGCAGCTTCATCATATCCATAATTTCCTTGCCTGTCTTCGAATCCAGGGCACCCGTCGGTTCGTCGGCCAGCAGCACCGGCGGGTTGCCGGCCAGGGCGCGGGCGATCGCCACTCTTTGCTGCTGCCCTCCCGACAGTTCGGCGGGGCGATGATTCATGCGTTCGCCAAGCCCGACCTTCTCGAGGGAGCTGCGGGCCATTTCCCGCCGCTGTTTTCCCGGAACTCCCCGGTAAATCAGCGGCAGCTCGACATTTTCCAATGCCGTGAGCCTGGGAAGCAGGTTGAATCCCTGGAAAATAAAGCCGATCTTCTCATTGCGAATTTTGGCCAGCCGGTTTTCCGACAGTCTGCCCACTTCCTGGCCGTCCAGAAAATAACTGCCCTCGTTCGGCACATCCAGACAGCCCAGCATGTTCATCAGGGTCGATTTTCCCGAGCCGGAAGGCCCGATAATGGCCACAAATTCACCGTAATCAATGCGAAAGGAGACGTCCTGCAGGGCGTTAACCACTTCCCCCCCCATCGTGTACCATCGTCGCAAGCCTTTGATTTCAATCAGACGCTGCGGCTCGCTCATCGGCCCCCGCCTCCACGGGAGAAATTGGAGGGTACGCGGGGAACGCCGCCGAACCCGCCGCCAAAACCTCCAAACCCGCCAAAGCCGCCCATGCTTTGCTGCTGCGTACGGGAGGAACTGGCCAGCGTGGGAAGAATCACTTTATCGCCTTCCTTCAATCCGCCGGTTATTTCGATCTGCGTTTCATTATGCAGCCCGACTTCCACCTGCTTCATGATCCGGTCACGGGCGCCTTGGGTCGGACCGCTTCGTTCTGCGGACAGGCCGTTCCATTGGCCTCCGGACGAGCCGCTCCCGTTCCGCGTACCGTTTCCGCCCGGCGCGGTGCCGCCGCCGGAAGCTCTGCCTTCGGACGAACCGGTGTTCCCGCCGGATTGGCCGTTTCTGCCTCCGTATGAACCCGCACCTGCCGGAGGGCCGGAAGCCGATGCCCCTTCTGCGGACGTTTCGCCGCTCGGCACAAAGACCACATATTTGCCCTGGATCTGCTGAACCGCTTCGATCGGAAGCACCAGTGTATCGGACTTGTCCTGCACGTGGATCATCGCTTCGGCCGACATGCCCACGCGGACCCCGTCGGATTCATTCAACCCGACGGTAACATCGAACACGGAGACGCCGTTGGTCGTCGTGCCTTCGCGTCCAATGTCCGTCACCTCACCGGCAAATTTTTTGTCGGGAAAGGCGTCCACCGTAATGTCGGCTTTCATCCCTTCCTTAAGTTTCGGCAGGTCCAGCTCGTCCACCTTGATCACAACCTGCAGCTTCTGGTAGTTGACGATTTCCGCGGCTTCCGCATTGCCGTTGATCTCACCGCCCTCCTGCACCTTCAACACGGTGATTTCCCCGTCGATCGGGGCTGTAATCGGATCCGGAGGGGCCGCTTCCTTCTCGTATTCGGCGATTTTGCTCCGGGAAGCTTCCACATCCAGCTGCAGGCTGGCGATATTCGCCTTCAGCGAATCGACGTCGCCGTCCTGCGCCGTTTCCTTGAAGGTCTTCTGGGCATTGGCCAGATCCGTCTGCTTCTTCTTCAGGTTCATCTCTTCCTGGTTGATCTGGTCGCTCAGATCCTTGCCTTTGAAAGTAAACAGGACTTGTCCCTTTTTGACAAGATCCCCTTCCTTGACCAGTACCTTATCTACCGTCCCCGTCGTTCCCGCGTTGATCGTCTGGCGGTCGACGGCGGTAACACTCCCGGAACCGGATACGCTTACCGAAATGCTGCCTTTTCTCACCTCCGTTGTACGCACTTGGGGAGCTGCCGCCTGTCTGGATCCTTTTTTGTAATAAACATACCCGGAGACCGCCGCCAGAATCAGAATCAATCCGGCGGCAAGCGTCAACCATTTCTTCATTACCGGCTCCACCTTCCGCGATGAAATAAGTTGTAATCCTTACCGGACAATTTTACCACCATCATGTGAACGCCAGATGAACGAATAGCGCGGGCGGCACGTTTTACCCCATGAAAAAAACCCTGCCCAAAGGGCAGGGATCCATCAGAAGCATTTAACCGGTTTTCATACGGAACAGAACGTTGCCGCCCGGTGTCAGTACCGGGTCGGTATCGGGGAGCAGACCGTCGTCCTTGACATTCAATGCCGTATCCACCAGCCATTTGGTGAAATCGGCAACGTTCATCTCCTTCATCTCCTCCACGCTGTAAAAGCCCGCCGCATCAACCTCCACCTGATCGGCCCGCGGCTCGCCTTCCACATATTCCATGGCAAAGGCGACATACAGATTGTGCACCTTCCGCGGCTGGTCCCTCAGCGCCACAATGCTCTTGATGCGGGCTGTCACGCCGGTTTCCTCCATCACTTCGCGGACGATCGTCTTCTCGATCGATTCCAGCTGCTCCATGTACCCGCCCGGATTGGTCCAGCGTCCTTTGCCCGGGTCCTGGGCCCGCCGCACGAGCAAAACTTTCCCGTCCCGTACCACCAGCGCACCGACACCGACGCTGTAGTCTCCCCAGAAGACAAACGAACACTTCGGGCAGGCCCGGCGCGCAACATCGCCGATCAGCCTGGTTTCCAGCGCTTCCCCGCATGACAGGCAGTAATTCGCTTCCGCCATCCTCTCACCTTCTCCCTCTGACTTGACCGCTCCATTATAACATACTCACGGCTTGACCAGACCCAATTTTTTCATCGGGATGCCCGGTCGGCGCACCTGCTTCCCGTCATCCGGGGAAACAGGTTCGACCTTCATGTCGCTGAAAGGATAGGGCCTAAGCAGAGGAAGCAGCAAATCGACGTCGGCCGTGCCCGGATTCAGCCACACAGGCACCGTCTTCAGACTGAGAACCGCCGGCATGGTCTCGTGAAAATCGCCGACTACCTTGTTCGGGGGAGTTGTCAGCAGCGTACAGGAGCGGTATTCCCGGCCGCCGGGACTGACCCAGACGTCATAGAGGCCCGCCAGGGCGAATATCGGCGATTCGCCAAGCGTGAAACGGAGCCGCCGCCGGTTCTTGCCCTGTCCGCTCCAGCCGTAAAATCCGGTGACGGGAAGAACACAGCGCTGCTTGCGGAAAATCCGCCGATATGCCGGGCATTCGTGAACCGTCTCGCCGGGAGCGTTAACCGAATGTTTGGCCCAGGAAGGGAATATGCCCCAAACGTATTGGTCGAGACAAATTTCCGATCCGTCGGAAACGATCACGGCGACGGTTTCCGTCGGCTCAAAATCCGATCGTGGAACATAAGGTGCAGCCAATCGGTTGATAGGAAACACATCCTTGACTTCACGGTAAGCGGCATTCAAAGCCAAACGATCAAACATGGAAGTCACCTGCCATTTTTTTGAAGCTAGTATCCTCCATTACTGGATAATTATGCATGCTTTTTTTGCGGCGGCAAGCGGTTTTCACCATGAAATCAGGTTTTTTCTCCCGTTTCGGGCACTTTTTAATAGTTTGATCATATTTTGATCATAGAACGGACAAGTCTGTCTTTTATAATGTTCGGCGATGAAGCGGTGCTTATTCGCAAACGGACTATCTGGCAAAGGAGCTTGCATCATGTGGAGAAGCCTTGACAAGCAATTCGGCATTGACCTCGGTACCTGCAATACGTTGATTTACCAGAAAGGCAGGGGGATTGTTTTAAGGGAGCCGTCCCTGATTGCCGTAAACAAAGAGACCGGTCAAATCGAAGCATACGGGGAACAGGCATACGCGATGATCGGCCGAACCCCGCGCAGTATTGAGGTCATTTACCCGCTGCAGGGCGGCGTCATTGCCAACTACCACATGACCACTTCCATGCTGCAGCATTATATCCGGAAGGTTCTTGGCGGTCCAGGCTGGTTTCAGCGGGCCAGCGCCGTCATCTCGGTACCCTGCGGCGTTACCAACGTGAACAAGAGAGCCGCCCAGCAAACAATGATACATAAAGGAGCCAAGGGTGCGGCTACCGTGGAGGAACCATTGGCCGCCGCCCTGGGGGCAGGTCTGCCGTTCTACGAACCGGTCGGAAGCATGCTGATCGATATCGGCGGGGGAACAACGCAAATTGCCATCCTTTCCCTGGGAGGCATTGTCACCAGCTATACACTGCCCAGAGGAGGACTTGCTATCGACGAGACCATTGTCGAATATATGAAAAAAACATATAATCTTGCCATAGGTTTCCGTACGGCCGAAGACATCAAGATTCGGGCGGGCGCCTTGCCGGATAAGGACCGGCAGAGCGGGACGCTGGAAGTCCGCGGCAATGACCAGGTGGACGGTCTTCCCCGTACCATCAACCTCGATCTTCACGAGATTACCAAGCTTCTGGATGACTTTATCTTTGAACTGATCGACGCCATCCGCGTGACCCTGGAGAAGTGCCCTCCGGAACTGGCCGGCGACGTCATGGAGCGCGGTATCATGATGTGCGGAGGCGGAGCGCTGCTTGCCGGCCTGGACAAGCGTCTGCAGGAGGAGACAAGCATCCCGTTCTTTCTGGCGGAGCAACCCATGGAATGTGTAGCGATCGGAGCCGGGCGGCTGATCGCGAACGAGAATGCGCAAGTGAACCGCTGGTGGAAGGAAAAACTGGGATTTCAGTGAGGTCCGGCTGGCGGATTCACTTGCATGACGGAGGGGGCAACCTGCGCAATGGATAATTGGAAGGATTATATGAAGGATCGGCTGCAAAAATTGAAATCGACCACGTCCCAGCTCATGTCCGAATCGGCTTCGGACAAGGAAGAGCCAACCACCATCCAGCTGAATCCCCAATGCTACGATATGCTCCGCGAACTGGCGGAAAGGCAGAATACAACGGTGCTCGCCCTGATTAATCAGGCGATCAGCCAATATATCGACACCCACTACGTGAACGGCGCATCGGCCCAGATCTCCCTGGAACAGAAGGAACGCAATCCGCTGTTTCAGCTGGACGGATTGACCCGCAGCCGCCATCATTACAATGGAGACGGAGGCATGTCCACATGACGAATTTGCAAAGAGAAGGAGACTACCGCCAGGCAGTCTTTATCGACGAGACCGCCTTCTCGGCGTTCATGGATCCGGATCATCCCCGCTATGCGAAAGCCCGCTCTTTTTTTATGGATCTGGATGATCTTGACCGCCATTTCGTCTGCACCAACTATGTCATCTTTCATACGCATCAGTGGCTTCGGGACCGTCACGGATACGAGCATGCCACCTTTTTTCTGGACACGATCGGGAAAGCGGTGGATAAGGGACGCATGTCCGTGCTTCCCGGAAGCGCGGAGATTGAACACCAGTCGAGACAGCTTCTGAAGGATCACCCCGAGCTGCAGTATACGCTAAGCGAAGCGGCGACAGCCGTCGTCTTGAGCACATACCAGATTGACCGGATCTTTACCTTTAACCCCGGGTTCATGCTGCTGCAAAAAATCATTCCCGGCATGAAAGTCATTCCCAGTTCGCTATAAAAATGCAAGAAAGGCAGTACCCCGCCGCGAACCTCACGCATAGACTGGAGTACAGTCTGAAGTCGCGCGGAGGTGGAATCGGATGGGCATTCCTTTGCTTGCTCTGCATTGGGTCTATCTCCTGTTCATCGTCTTGATCATCGGATTCATGGTCATGCGCAGGGATACGACCCTTGTCTGCATTCTGGGCTTGTTTGTCATTGGGCTGCTGGCCACCCATAATCTAGGCCAGTCGATTGCCGGCGTTTTCGGCAGTTTTATTTATGCCATCAAGGAATTGCTCGGCACCATTCTGGTGATCTCGATCATCGTGGCGATGAGCCGGGTCATGATTCGCGCCGGAATCAACGAAGTCATGATTTCCCCGTTCGCACGCCTGATCCGCACCCCTGCCCTCGCTTATTGGATCATCGGCTTGCTGATGATGCTTATTTCCTGGTTTTTCTGGCCTTCGCCTGCCGTTGCCCTGATGGGCGCAGTCCTGCTGCCCGCAGCGGTTCGCGTCGGTCTCCCCGCTCTGGGCGTTGCGATGGCGATGAATCTGTTCGGGCACGGGATCGCCCTTTCGGGAGACTATGTTATCCAGGGAGCGCCGAAACTGACGGCGGACGCCGCCGGAATTCCGGTCGGCGAGGTCATGCGGGCCAGCGTACCCCTGGTCATCGTCATGGGATTGGTCACTACCGTCACCGCGTTCTGGTTTTTGAGAAAAGATCTAAAATCCGGCAGACTCTCAGCATCCGAGCTGCCTCTGGCCGGCGCGGATTCCCGGTCAGACACCGGACCGGTTTCCGGCTCTCTCCTCAGTGTTACAGCCAAACGGGTTCTGGCCGTCCTGATTCCTCTTCTGTTTCTGGCTGATGTGGCGGCGATGTTCCGGCTGCATCTGCAGGGCGGAGACGCCACGGCACTGGTCGGGGGAACCGCGATCGTGATCCTGATTGCCATCGCCCTGCTGGCCCACCGCAGCCGAGGGCTGGAACAAACGACAGGGTATTTGATCGAAGGCTTTCAGTTCGGCTTCAAGGTGTTCGGTCCCGTGATCCCGATCGCCGCTTTCTTCTACCTCGGCGATTCCGCATTGTTCGATTTGTTCGGCAAGGTATTGCCCCAAGGCTCGCAGGGGATCGTCAACGATCTTGGCAACGCCCTCGCCCACGCTGTCCCGCTGAACAGGGAAGTGAGCGCGGTGACTCTGACCGCGGTCGGGGCGATTACGGGTCTCGACGGATCGGGCTTCTCCGGCATATCGCTGGCCGGTTCGATTGCCCATCTGTTCAGTTCCGCCATCGGGGGAGGGATCGCCACGCTCACCGCTCTCGGGCAAATTGCCGCCATCTGGGTGGGCGGGGGAACTCTGGTTCCCTGGGCCCTTATTCCGGCGGCGGCCATCTGCGGAGTCGATCCGTTCGAGCTGGCCCGGCGCAACCTCAAGCCGGTCGTCATCGGGCTTGCCGTCACCACCATCGTGGCCATGTTTCTCGTTTGAGGCGGAACCGGCTCCCGGCCCGACGGCCATTCCGCTGCGGCTTTCCCCGCCGCCGGATCTGTCACGCAGACGGGATCATCGCCGCTTCCCCCCTGTCCGGCAATAGGCCACGACATCGCGATAAGGCAGCGTGCCGCCGAAAATATCCAGCGCGCTGCCGATCGTCAAATGCAGTTTTCCCCGGCCGAGCTTGCGGAACAGTTCGACATCTTCCAGCGAGCGCACTCCGCCGGCATAGGTGGTCGGCAATACCGTCCATTCGGCCAAACGGCGGACTAGTTCCTGTTGAATACCGCTGCGCTTTCCCTCAACGTCCACAGCATGGACGAGAAATTCGCTGCATGATTTTCCCAGCTCCTCGAGGGTATCTTGACGGACCTCGAAGTCGCTGATCGTTTTCCACTGGTTGGTAGCGACGTACCAGCCTCCCTCCTGCTTCCGGCAGCTCAGATCGATCACCAGCCGCTCTTTGCCGATTTCCGAGACGATCCGCCGCAGGCGGTTGTCATCGAGTCGTCCGTCGCGGAAAATGTAGGATGTGACGATCACGTGGGAAGCTCCCCGCTCGAGATAATACGCCGCGTTCTCCGCCGTAATGCCTCCGCCTATCTGCAGTCCCCCGGGATAAGCCTCTATCGCCCGAACCGCCGCTTCTTCATTGCCGCCGCCCAGCATGATGACGTGTCCGCCGGTCAGCCCGTCCTCCTTGAACATCCCGGCGTAATAGGCGGAATCGTGTTCGGATACGAAATTTTCCACGACGTCTCCCCCGCCGCTTTGCAGAGTTTCCCCGACAATTTGTTTGACCTTGCCTTGATGCAGATCGATGCACGGCCTGAATTCCAAAATTCTCTCCTCCATCGCGACTCTAATGGCATGTTTTTCTCTCATTATAGCGTATCCCTGCGGCGTTGGCGAAAAAGAAACGAATACCATTCCATCCTGCATTCGTTTATACTGGGAATGCACGAGCACACTGAAGAAGGAGGATCCGTCACAAAATGGCAGGTACAAACGCAAAGCTGGGCGGTGGAGGTTTTCATCATGCGGCGATCCGCGTCCGGGATTTTGAAAAGACACTCAAGTTTTATACGGAGGGCCTGGGATTTGTGCCGCGGCAATTATCTGGAAGTGTTCGCCGGGGGGGCCAACGAACCCAGGCCGGAGGGCGCCTTCATACATATCGCGTTCCGGACCGACAATGTCGACGCCGCGATTGAGGTCGCCCGGGCGGCAGGCGCGGAAATTACCGTTGAACCCAGGAATACCGTTCTTCAGGGAGATCCCCCTACGCCGATCCGCATCGCTTTCTTCAAAGGCCCGGACGGCGAAGTCATCGAGTTTTTTCAAAGCACCGGTGAAAATCAGCTGTAGCGGTTAAACCCAAGAGAATCCACCCGCAAAGGAAAAAACAAGAACGGGCAGGCCCCTTCCAAGGCCGCCGTTCTTGTTCTTTCCCGAACTCTGCACGTTATCCGAAGATGAGCTGGCGCTCCCGCTGCATTAGCCGTCTTGCCGGAATATCGATCACCAGCCTGCCTCCGGCAAGCCCCCAAATGCGGGTGGCGTATTTCTCGGCCAGTTCGACCTGATGGAGCGTGCAGACGATCGTCACCTTTTCCTTCTCATTGAGCGCTTTCAAATCGCGCATCACCGAATGTCCATTCTCTGGATCAAGACCGGAAACCGGTTCGTCGGCCAGAATCATCTTCGCCCCCTGAACCAGCGCCCGGGCGAAGGCGACCCGCTGCTTTTCACCGCCGCTCAGTTTCTCCGCCTTCTCATGCGCTTTGCCGATGAGTCCGACTTTTTCCAGATAATCCATGCCCATGACATGATCGTCTGTTCCCGCTTTGCCGGTCAGCGCGCGCCAGACCGGCATCTGGAAAAAACGTCCGGCGAGAACGTTCTTCAGCGCCGTGGCGCGGAGGTTAAGCTCCGGCTTCTCTTCCAGAAAAGCCCATTCCTTGCGCAGTCTCAGCTTCTCCGTCAAGCTTGCCGAAGTGATGTCCTTGCCGTCATAGATGAATTGGCCTTCATCCCACTTCTCCCGCAGCGACAAGCAGCGCAAAAGCGTCGTTTTCCCGCTTCCGCTCCCGCCGAGCACGGCGATGAAATCCCCCTCGTCAATCTGGAAGCTGAGCCGGGAGAGCACTTCCTGCTCGGGCGAATACTTCTTCGTCAAGTTCCTTACGGTGATCATTCGTGCAATAACTCCTTTACCCCGCATTGGCCGGACTACGTCTTCCGCCTTTGTCCCATTATAACCGATCGGAACCGTTCTTTGAAAGAAGCCGCCGGTACTGTTCGGGGGAAAGGCCGACGATCTGCTTGAAGCAGCGGCTGAAGTGCGACAAATGCTTGAAGCCGACCTCGAAGCCGGCTTCCGTGACGGAAATGCTGCGGTTCGTGAGAAACAATACCTTGGCCCGGTTGATCCGGCAGTGGTTCAAGTAATGGAAAATGGTAACCCCGGTCAGTTTCTTGAAAATTTTCATCATATAAAACTTGTTGACAAACAGCCGGGATTCGAGCTCTTCCAGCGTCAAATCGTGCATGTAATTCTGTTCAATGTAAGCGATAATCTGGTGAACGGTTTTCTCTTTTTCCGAAGGTGCCGGCTTCAGGGAAGGACAAGTCTCCGCGAGAAACAAAAGGAAGTCGAGAAAGGCGGCGCGAAGCCGGCTCCGGCCGACGGCGCCGCCGCCGCGGCGGAAACGGTCCAGCCGCTTCAGCAGATTCTCCGCCTCCCCCGCCTCCGCTTCGCCTAGACGGAGCCGCAGGCTTCTCAGGGTTCGGAAGGGACGAAGAACGTCCGTAAGGCTGACCCGGCTGAACAGGGATTCTGTTTCTTCGGGAGCAAACATAAGGACGGAGTAGACCGTCCGGGCATCCGGCGCGGCGATCGCCCCTCGTTCGTGCAGACCGGCCAGCAGCAGCAAATCCCCGGCCTCCAGGCTCAGGCTGCCGGTGCCGAGCGAATAGCCGATCCGGCCTTCATGAATATAGACGACCTCGTACTCGGGACCGCTGTGAAACGCCGTTCGCATCGGCGGGCCTACCCGGTAATCGAAGCGGGTAATCAGCTCGACCTGATCCATCTCCATCCCTCCCTTCTCCTTGGGCCGTTTTATCGGGCCAGCGCGGCATAATGGGGATGTTCCGCGAAAATGCCGCCGGCACAGGCGGCGAATTCATGGCCCAGCTCAAAGCGTCCCTCCCGCACATCTATCCAATCCGCTTCCGGAACCGGGTGGAACTCCCGCATGCGGGCCCAGTTCAAATAATGCTGGGGGCCGTTGGTTTCGACCATCCCCATACGCATTCCCGGCAGCGGAGGCAAATGGGCGGCCAAATTTTTGTTCCATTCCGCCATCGCCGGGTTCACGGTCAGATCGCCGCAGTAGCAGAAACCGCCGCGGGACAGCACGGCCGCCGCAATCTTCAGGCTCATCCCCAGCGTCTTGGCGGCAGGCTGCAGGACAACGACGGAGTAGCCCTGCTGCAGCCGGGTGACGGCATCTCCGGAATTCCAGACGCTCTCGTCCGCCGCCAAAGGTACAGGAAGGCCTTCGGCAGATTCCCGGTCCGGATCGGCAAACGGCTCTTCGAAGAGAATCGTCCGCTCCAGCGCTCCAATCCGATCCGCGTGCTCGAGAAGTCGCAAAAGCGTGTCCCTGGAATCGTACCCACCGTTCGCATCCAGAATATAGCGCACCCTCCCGTCCGGCCAAAGGGAGCTTCGGCCCTCCCCGGCAATGCGGTGGACTTGTGACAGCCGTTCCCGGTCCCATTGCAGCATCTGTTCCTTATCCCCTTTCTCCAGCGGATCTGCGCCGAGCTTGATTTTGAGAATGCCGTACCCATGGGCGGTCAGCTCCCGGATTCCCGGCTCCGTCATTCTATAGGGGACAAGAGGCACGGCCGCCACGCTGTGATGGGCGGACTCCATCAGGCCGGCGCATTCGTCCGGAAGAAGTCCGGCGAACGTTCCAAGGCCATACGTTCGGGCATAGAGAACCCATGCGGCCTGATCGATCGCGGAAAGCGCATTCAGGATGAACGTAGGGCGCAGCTGCGGATCGTCCAGCAGCCTTCGGCCGTATTCCAGCGTTTCGGGAAAAAGTCCCTCCAGCAGATCAAGCGGAGTGCGGAAAGCTTCCCCTTTCACCAGGGTGACCGCATGCCGGGTAATCTGGTGCATCAGGGTATTGCCGTGCAGCTCGCTGTAACGGGAGAACACTCCGGGATCCGCCCACAGAATACTCTGGATTCCGAGCCCCAAACCGGCACTGCCGTCATCCCCTACCAGCTTTACTGCGGTTTGCCAGAGCTCGGTCAGATAACCGCCCTTGAATCCGAAAGGCGCTGCCAGCAGCTCCCGTTCAAAGCCGGAGGCTGTTTTGACGACCCGGATCATGCGCACCCGCCTCCTTTCCCAACCGGAACATTCGAATCTTATTCAAACGACTCGTCATAAGCGCTATGCCCGAAGACCCCGCCGGAAGCCTCGTAAAAATCCCGATCCAGGATGAACAGACCGTTCCTCGCGTCGATCCAGGAAGCGCCGTTTTCGGGATGGTAGGTCTTCATCCGGTCCCAATGAAGATAATTTTGCGGGCCGTTGGATTCCAGCAATCCCACTTTGAGGCCGGGCAGCGGATCCAGATGGGCAGCCATATTTTTGTTCCAGTCGACCATCAGCGGGTTGGCCGTCAGATCGGCGCAGTAGCAGGGAACTCCCCTCTGCCGGGCGAGCTTGGCCATTTTCAGACTCATGCTGAGTGTTTTGGCGACGGGCTTCAGGGCCAGGGCGCGGTAACCAAGCTGCAGGCGGTTCAGTACATCTTCCTCGTTCTGAATGCTTTCATCGGCCGCAATTGGGACAGGCAGGTCCGAAACGTCTTCCCGGCTGTCCTCCACAAAAGGCTCTTCAAAGACGATGATCCGTTCCAGCGCCCCGATATCCCGGGCATGCTCCAGCAGGCTGCGCACTCTCTCCTTCGAATCGTACCGGCTGTTGGCATCAAGGTAATAGGCGATCCTGCCGTTTTCCGTGTAAGGACATTCCCGATCGGCGCAAATCCGGTGTACCGCGGATATTCTTTCCTTGTCCCACTGCAGCATTTTATCCGGATCTCCGTCGCCGTCCGGATCGGAACCGAGCTTGATCTTGAGCACAAAATGACCTTCATCGAGCAGCCGCCGGACCGCATCGTCCGAAGTGCCGTAAGCGACCAGAGGCGTCAGGGCCAGCCGCCCCTGTCGACGGCCGAGTGCCGACCGCCAGGTTTCGGGAAGCATGCCCGCGAAATCTCTCCGCCCGTTCTCGCGGCTGTATAGAATCCAGGCGGCGTGGTCGAGCGGAACGAGCGCATTCAGCACGAAGGTCAGGCGAAGTCCGGGATAGCCCGTCAATTCCCTGGCATATTCGTACAATCCGGGAAGAAGGCGATCGAGCAGATCCACAGGTGTTTCGAAGGAAAGGCCCTTCGCGGAGGCCAGCGCTTGGCGGGTCACTTCCCGCATCAGCCGGTTTCCCTCCTGCTCTCCGCGCTCGGCAAACAGCCGGGGGTCGGACCAAAGGGCACTCTGCACGCCCAGTCCGGTCCCGAATTGGCCCGTACTGCTTTGAAGCTGTACGATCGATTGCCAAAGTTCGCTCAAATATGCGCCCTTGAATCCGAACGGAGAAGCGAGCGGCTCCCGTTCCGTTCTACTCTTGTAACCGGCAATGGTAATCATGATCCCCCTCCTTAAAGGCTGCCGAGAACGACTTCGCTGCCGGTTCTCGCCGATTCGTATATCGCCATGATCAGCTCAACCGCTTTTCTGGCTTCCGGACCGTTCACCATCGGCTCGCGGTCTTCCCGGATTGCTTCGATCATATCCCCGACAAGCACGGTATGGCCGCTGGCAAGCGCAGCCTGGTCGGGAAGAGCCGGAGCCTCTTCCTCTGAATTCAGGAATTTCCATTGTCTGAAGCCTTTGTCATCGAAAATAACCGTACCGTTCTCCCCGTGCAGCTCGAAGCGGGTCTGCTGTTCGGGGTAGACGGATGTAGCGCCCTGAATCACTCCGAACGCCCCGTTCTTATATTTCAACACGGCGACCGCCGTATCCTCCACCGGGATGTCGCGAACCAATGGGGCGGAACGGGCAAACACCGATTCGACATCCCCCATCATCCACTGGATCAGATCAATGCCGTGTACGCCCTGGTTCATCAGGGCTCCGCCGCCATCCAGCTCCCAGGTGCCTCTCCAGCCGGCGCTCCTGTAATATTCGGGGCTGCGATAATATTTCAGATAGGCATCGCCGAGTACCATGCGGCCGAGTTTTCCTTCCTGCACGGCTTTCCTCGCCAGCACCGCCTGCGGCATGGTGCGGCGCTGATCGATCGTCCCCAGCTTGACACGATGGTCCCGGCACGCCTTGATCAGCGCATCGATATTCTCCAGCGAAATATCCAGCGGCTTCTCGCAGAGCACATGCTTGCCGGCCCGGGCGGCGGCAATCCCGAATTTGGCATGCAGACCGCTGGGCAAACAGATGTCGATCACATCGATGTCGTCCTGCTTCAGCATTTGCTCATAATCGGCATATACCCGTTGCGCCCCGAATTCCGCGGCGAGCTTCTTCGCTTTCTCCACCTGAATATCGCAGATGGCGGCCAGCTCCGCATCCTCGGCATGGTCCCGGATCGCCCTGGCATGGCTGGGCGTAATCACACCGGCTCCGACGATGCCAAATCGCAGTTTCCTCGTCATGAAGCTTCCTCCCCTTTGTCGTTTTTTCGAAGGCATTCCCGCTTCGTGCCGTTCTGCCTGGCATTATAGCATGACCGGCAGACGGAAACTTCACTAACGATGGCGTGTTCCCCCCGGGATTTAACTGAAACTGCCGATCACTCCCCGGAAAACAGGAGAGGTTCTGCAACAATTCGGGGGAGCATCTACGTTTTCCTTCAAAATCCTGACTGGAAGCGATCGATTGAAACATCCGGGATTTGCCTTATCCTGCCTTGTCGCGGCGGCGCTCTTGCTCCCGGCATGCGTAGGTGAATCCCCGACCGGCATAACCTTCTCCGGTCCGAGCGGCTCCGGCGGATCCTGGGCATCCGGACCCGAATCCGGGCAGGGAGGACGGACCGCCCGCCGTGCGGCGCTGCTGCGCGCCGTTTGAGGAGAAGGGTTTGGGGCAGCTCCGTCTGCGCCAAGGGGAGTGGAAGCCGGCGAAGTGTTTGTGATGCGGGCCGTCCTGATGAACCAGGCGGGACACAATCCGGTGATGAAGCACGCACCCGTATTTTTCTCCTTCATGATTAAGGACAGTTCGCTCCAACCGATCAACCCCTTCGTCATGGCCGACCAGGGATCCGCCGTCCCCTGGGGCCCGGGGAAACGTTTCGGAGGAGTACCGGTACAAGCCGGACAAACCCGGCCGGTATGAGGCTTCGGCCGTTGCAAAGCTCACGGCGCCGGAAGGAAACGGGGAGATGGAAACGGAACTTGGCGCCAACCCGGCCATTGTAGAGGTGAGGCAAACGGCAATAAAGGCGGGATGCCGGCAGTCATGCCGGTTCCCGCCTTTATTTATGGGTCAAACCATCCTCGGCCGCCGCACCCGCCCCCGAATCCTAGCGGATCAGCCAAAGCAGGACAAATCCGGCGGCCGCCGCTGTCAGAAGCAGCCCATCCTTTCGCTGCATACGGAGCCGTTCGCCTTCTGTCCGCCGCTGCCCCTGCAGGCGGTATCCGCGGCCTTCCAGGGCCAAAAGCATGTCTTCTGCTGTCTGCAAAGCGGAGATCAGAAGCGGAATCAACAGAGCCAGGCTTCCCCGCAGGCTGACGGAATGCCGCTTGCGCGAACGGCTGCGCCGGATGCCTTCTCTCGCCCGCACCCGCAGCAAAAACCGGTCCGCATCGCGGCGGATAAGCGGAATAAAGCGCAGCAGGAGCGAGACGGCCATCGATACGGCCTCCACCGGAAAGCCGAAGCGCGACAGCGGGCCCAGCGTCTGCTTCAGCGCCTGCTTCATCCGCATTTGGCTGGTCGTCAACGTCAGCAGAAGACCCAGTACCATTACCAGCCAGATGCGGGCATAGCTGAGCAGCGTCCTGCCGGCCGGAGCGGCGTCAAAGCGGATCATCCGGTACCAGGGCGCCTGTCCCGCATCGGTCCAAGCGAGACCGGCGACTGCTGCCGAAAGAAAGGTAAACCAGAGAAACGGCCTGGTCATCCGCACCAGCCCGCCCGGCGGAAAGCCGGTACCGGCAACCGCCGCAAAGGTCAGCGCCGCGGCCAGTATCAGGCCGGGAACGTCCCGCTGCAGCAGGATCCCTGCGGACAGCAGCAAATACGCGAGCCACTTGGCGCGCGGATCCAGCTGCGGCGCGGCGCGGATCCAGCGGCCGCGGCGCGGCGCAGGCGGTGCGGGCGCTGCCGACGCTGCGGCGCTTGCCGCAAAGCCGCCGGGTGCAGGCGCTGCCGGCGCTGCGGCGCTTGCCGCAAAGCCGCCGGGCGCAGGCGCTGCCGACGCTGCGGCGCTTGCCGCAAAGCCGCCGGGCGCAGGCGCTGCCGGCGCTGCCGGCGCTGCGGCGCACAGCCGCGCAATGGCGGCGGCAAGTGCCGCCGGCGCGGCCAGGGCCGGCGCGACGGGGAAACCGCGCGCGGCCAGCGAGAGCGCGGCCCGTACGCACGCGGGCAGACCGACGCCGGCGCGGACGAGCGTCTCCGGCGAGGCGCACAGTTCGTGCGGCGTGCCAATGGCGGCGAGGCGACCCTCCTGCAGCACAATCACGCGGTCGGCCGCGGGGAAGAATGCGTCGAGGTCATGGGTTACCACGATCACGCCGCCCCGCGGACGCCCCTGCCAGCGCCGGAGGGTCACAAGCAGCTGCCGGACGCCCTGCGCGTCCAGTCCGGCTGTCGGTTCGTCGAGAAGCAGCCAATCCGGATCCGCGGCAAGGACAGTGCCCAGGGCTACCTTGCGTTTCTCCCCCCCGCTCAACGTGAGCGGCGATTGCCCCGCCGTTTCCAAAGGTAAACCGGCCTCCAGCAGGGCACGGGTCATGCGCTCCCGCACTTCGTTTCGGGGCAGCCGGAGCGGCTTTAGGGAAAAGGAGAATTCTCCCTGCACCGTCTGGCAAAACAACTGCTGCTCCGGATATTGGAACGCCAGCCCGCGGGAATCTCCATCGCGCTTGCGGCCGCCCGGCCGGCCGTAACGGATTTCCCCCTGGACGGGATTGACGAATCCCGCCGCCGCCCGCAGCAGGGTCGATTTCCCGGAACCGGCGGCACCCGTAATCAGCGTCAATTCCCCTTCCCGGAAGGAACAGCTGATGTTACTCAGGATTTTCCCCGGAATTGCCCCCCCGGCTGTGACGTCCACCCGGTCAAAAATTATCGGCACAGCCGTGACACCGCCTCTCCCAGCTGCTCCGGAGTCATTGGCGGCTCGGGAAAACAGATTCCCTGCTCCGCCAGCGACCGGACAACCTGTACGACATAAGGTGCCGCCATTCCAAGCTCATCGCAGGGAGGCAGCCTCTTTGCATCAGCCGAAGGATAAAAGAAATCCCGGCTGCTTCCGTCATAGGCGATGGCGCCGCGCTTCAGAACAATGATCCGTTCCGCGTGAACAAGCTCATCCGGCAGCTGCGTAATCCAGACAATCGCCGTTCCCTGCCGGTGAAGCCGGGCGGCTAGCTGCAAAATGCGTTCGCGGCCTTGCGGATCCAGCATGGAGGTGACTTCGTCCAAAATCAGCATCGAAGCGCCGGTCACGAGTGCGGAAGCGATCGCCAGCAGCTGCTTCTGGCCGCCGGACAGCTCCTCCACCGGACGGTCAAACGGCACGTCCAGGCCGACATGCCGCAGCGCCTGTTCCATCAGCCGGGATGTGTCGTCCGGATTTACCCCGGCACACTCCATGCCGAAGAGGATGTCTTCCCCGACCGTCTCTCCGATGACCTGGGCATCAGGGTTTTGCATGACAAGCTGGGGACGGTCCTTGACAGTGACCTTGCCCGCGGCTGGACGAATCAGACCGGCAAGAAGCCGGGCCAGCGTACTCTTCCCGCTTCCGTTCGGTCCGGTCACGGCAATCCATTCCCCCTGACCAATATGTAGATGTGAAAAATTCAGCAGAACGGTCTCTTTCCCGTCCCGCCGGCTTACGACGGCAATCCCGGAAAGCTCCGCAGCGGATTGCCGGGGCTGCATGCGAACGTTCATCCTCTTTTCCCCAAACGGTAAACATGATATGATGACGATTGTCAACCAAAGGACTATAAAAAGGTTAACAAATTAAAGGAGGATGTGCAATGGTTTTTTCCCTGCGCGGTATTCTGTTCAGCGCGCTGTTCGCCGCATTGCTTGTTGTTCTCAGCTTCTTTAATCTGCAATTGGGCTTCACTCCGGTTCCGATCACCCTGGAAAATCTCGTGATCATGCTCGCAGGTTCGCTGCTGGGAGCGCGATACGGTTTTTTCAGCACGGCACTTGTGGTCCTGCTCACGGCTCTCGGTCTTCCCCTGCTTCACGGAAGCGGAGGTTTGCACCTGATTCTCGGTCCCACCGGAGGGTACATCTGGGCTTATCCTTTTTCCGCCCTGCTTATCGGTTGGCTGGTACCGCGCATCAAAGGCAGCGGCCTGTCCGCCTTCCTGCTCGTCTTTCTCGTGCTTGAGGCGTTCGGCTCCCTGATTCTTTACATACCCGGCGTCCTCTGGCTGGCGCATACGGCGCATTACCCGCTATCCAAGGCTCTGGTAATGGGATGCTATCCCTATTTGCCGGGCGATGCGGCAAAGGCGGTCATCGCTGCGCTGGCAGTACTCCCGGTTCGCCGTCTTTTTCCGGTACAGCGGTTGACAGAAGCCGCCGCCCCGGGCCATTCGTGAAATGACCTTGAGGAGCCTTCCGGCTCCTTCAGCCGTATTGTTAGGCCGAGTCCCCCATCGGAATCAAATGCGGTCGGCAGGCGCAAATTCCGTAATCCG
>Ga0310822_100282_pt1 | contig 28327 bp, 28 predicted proteins | sample P4_ome_2_FD_201313 | JGI IMG/M metagenome (GOLD analysis project Ga0310822, IMG submission 201313) | Sorghum-adapted microbial communities from Joint BioEnergy Institute, Emeryville, California, United States - P4_Day56_Rep2 | ecosystem: Engineered > Bioreactor > SSF (Solid state fermentation) >... | reverse complement strand
TGCCCGATGCCCCGCTCAAAGTAAAGCAATTCTCAGCCGGCTATTCGAACCTGACCTACGCAATTGAAATGGGAGATTGGAAAGCGGTCCTGCGCCGCCCACCATTCGGACCGATTCCGCCGAAGGCGCATGACATGAAGCGCGAGGCCGAGATTCTACAGCGGATCCACCCGGTGTTTCCGCTTGCGCCGAAGGTCTATCTGTACAGCGAAGACCCGGCTCTGATGGACCGCCCTTTCTATATTATGGAGCGCAAACAGGGCGTCGTATTAGATGACGAATTTCCGCCTGAATACGAAGCGAACGAAGAAACGGCCCGCAAGGTATCCGAAACAGTGGTCAACACGATGACTCAGCTGCATGCAATTGATTATGTACAAGCGGAACTGACCGATATCGGACGTCCGGACGGCTATCTCGAACGGCAGGTGCACGGCTGGATTAAACGCTATCACGCGGCGCAAACTGATGAGATTGCCGTTACCGGCGAAGTCGAGGCATGGCTTGTGGGCAACATTCCCACCTCCCCTGCGCCAACCATTGTGCACAACGATTTCAAACTGAATAACATGATGCTGGCGGCGGATGATCCGCGTCGAGCGACCGCCGTTTTCGACTGGGAGATGTGCACGATCGGCGATCCGCTGACTGACCTCGCCTCTACCATGGCCTACTGGACCGAGCCGGGCGAAGGGGAAACCGGGCTAACATCCATTACGACATTCCCCGGTTTCATTACACGGCGTGAATTCATCGATCTTTATGCGCAAAAAAGCGGACGTGACGTCGGAAACATTGATTATTACCTTACGTTCGCCTTTTACAAGGTCGGCGTTATTCTTCAACAGATCTATTACCGCTGGAAGCAGGGCGGTGTCCAGGACGAGAGATTTGGCAAACTCGACAGCGGCGTGTACAATCTAATGCATCAGGCGCACCGGGCGATGCGCCGGGAGCTATTATGAGAAAAATCCACGTTCTAACCCAAAAAGAAAGCCTCAACCCCGAACGGCTTTCCGGGTGTACCGCCGTTGTCATCGACGTACTGTATGCCACCTCTACGATCGTCACAGCGCTGCATCATGGCGCACGGGCCGTTATCCCTGTTCTGCATCGGGAAGATGCCCTCCAGACGGCCGCAGCTTACAGAGAAACCGAATACCTGCTGTGCGGAGAAAGCGGCGGCTATACGCTGGATCAGTTTGTGAACCCTGACCCGCTGGAGCTGGCCACAGCCGGGATACACGGAAAAACAATCATTTTCTCATCAACCAACGGTACGGTTGCATTGAAAAAAGCAGCGACCGCCCGTACCGTCTATGCTTCTTCTTTGCTGAATGGCCATGCGGTGGCCGATCATATCCGTAGAAGCAGCGAAGAGGGCTCCATTGTCATCATCTGCGCCGGTTCGAATGGCCGTTTTGCGCTCGAAGACATGCTAGGGGCCGGTTATCTTATACAGGAACTCACTCACCATAACCCGGATGATTGGCAACTCAGCGACGGGGCGTTTGCCGCGCGCGAGCTGTTCGCCTCATGCGCCGGCCGCCTCTCTGATACGTTGCTTCAAACGGAAACCGGGCGCTTCCTTGAAAAGCTAGGAGGCGCAGAGGGCATCCTGCATGCTGCACAGGCCGGTACCCTACCGGTCGTCCCGCTGATGCACGGGGGGGCACTTATGCCTGAGAAGACGGCAAACAAGAGTCACTGATTAAATGTAAAACAAGCGGTTCAAAACAGGAGGCGAAACAAATGATTCACAGCATTTCTGATTACACTACCCTTCATAACGGTGTTCGTATGCCCTGGCTGGGCCTTGGCGTATATAAGACCCAGGAAGGCGAAGAAGTCGAGCAGGCGGTCAAAGCGGCGATTGAGATCGGCTACCGAAGCATCGACACAGCAGCTCTGTATCACAACGAGAGAGGTGTCGGTAACGCGATCAAGATGTGCGGTGTGCCGCGTGAAGAGCTGTTCATTACAACAAAAGTATGGAATTCACATCAAGGATACGATGCCACGCTGCGCGCATTTGAAGAAAGCCGTCAGAAACTCGGACTCGAGTATCTCGACTTGTATCTCATCCACTGGCCGGTAAAAGAAAAGTATAAAGACACATGGCGCGCGTTTGAAAAACTGTATGAAGACGGGCTTGTGCGCGCAATCGGCGTTAGCAACTTTCATGTCCATCACCTAAAAGATTTGCTGATGGATGCCCGCATTATACCGATGGTTAACCAGGTGGAATTTCATCCGCGCCTGACGCAAAAGGAACTCCTCCGTTTCTGTAAGGAAAAAGGCATCCAGATGGAAGCGTGGAGTCCACTAATGCGAGGGCGCTTGCTAGATGATCCGGTGCTGAATGAGATTGGCCGCAAGTACGGTAAAACGCCGGCCCAGGTCATTTTGCGCTGGGATTTGCAGCACGGTGTCGTGACGATCCCGAAATCAGTGCATGCGGAGAGAATTGCTGCCAACGCGGATATTTTTGATTTTACACTAACTGACGAAGAGATGAATCAAATCGACGGGCTAAACCGCAATGAGCGCAGCGGCCAGGACCCCGATAATTTTCAATTTGATTTTTAACTGATGCTTGGATAAAAATTGTGCAAGGCGTCGGGCAAAACCCGGCGCCTTTCCCTTTCCGATCTCTTATGTTCTCTTTCCTTGCTTTTCATCCATCACGTATAGGCCATGCCCATTCTTGGGATAATGGATAAAAAACGCAGAGGTGAAAATAATGTGTCTCCTGCAAAAACAGCTTCGCACCCGCTTGAATAACGGCGTTCCCCGCCTATCATTCTACCGTATGATGAAAAGTGCCGAATTCGATGAATTATGCCGATTCTATACCCAGGACATGCTGACGTTTGAACAGCTAGAGCGCCGCGTCCGCTGCTTAGAGCGCCTCTTTTAGTCTTTTCCTCTCTATTCTATCTCTCTCCTCTCTTCTGGTATAAACCGGAGGGGAATTCGAACGTTCCGGGCACCGGGATGCTCGTCCTCTGTTTTTTCCAGCAAATATTCTGCATGGCGTAAAAAATAATGGAATGAACAGTTAGACAATAAAAATGCAGCGAGAAAGCCCCGCTACATTTTGTTCCGTCTGCATACCAGCTCCTCAAACCACTCTTCGTCTTTGCTGTCAAGCGCCATATCCAACAGCGCATTATAATCTTCATGTTCGAGCTGAAGCTCCCTGATTTTTTCCGCTACATCGAGAGGTACGCGAAAATGGCCGCTGCGCGCTAACGCGGAAGAAGAACCGTCTTTGACCGTCGGCACGAATACCGTCATCATCATCTGCGCCTTATTCATTTCTTTCACATAACCGGTAAGAAGCAATGTTTTCCCTTTGTCATTGTAAGGAAATTTCACCCATTCGCCTATGCTAAAGTGCTCCATACCTCCCATCCCCTTACCTGTATGACCATTTCAAATTCCTTTAGTAATATGGTAAGCAGGAGACAGGTCTTTGTTGCAAAACAATCTGGCAAAACAATAAATTTGGGTAAAGGCCCCCGCCTTTTTCACTATTGAAATCCCGTTCTCTTTCGTTTTCTCTCTTTCTCCGTTCCCTCATGGCTGGCGTTCCCTTTCATTCCCGTTAGAACGGAGGGGCGTCATCGTCTTCTGCGCCTTCATATGCCGGGCGCTCCGTCTGCTTTTGTTCAATGCGTGCAAGCACGTCTTCGAGCTGGTCCGGGCGCAGCAGCTCGACGGGCGAAACCCCTTTCTCAAACTGGAATGTATCCCCTTCAATGAGCACAACATACCGGTCGCCAAGCCTGGCGATATGGATATTCTCTCCGAAATCGGCCAGCAACGCTTTGACCGAGATGTGATTGAGCTTCAACTTCATCTCTAAATCCGGCTTCTGCTCCACCAGCGCCGCTGTCGCTTCCGCAACCTGCTCGCTCGACCACCGCTCCTGCAGTTCACGTTTCTCGCTTGCGGCCCAAATTTCCATCGCTTCTTCTTCCTGCTGACGCTCTTCGCTTTGTTCTTCATAGACGGCGTCGATATACTGCTGCACCAGACCTAAGACCCGCGTGTTCACAATCTCGGGCAGCGATTTCTCATATTCGACGAACTTTAGGAAATCTTCAAAATAACGTGCGTGAGAGGCCTGATGAATCTTCAACTCCCACTCTTCAAGCATGCCTTCTTCTGGCATATGCGGATACTGGATCGACTTCATATTTTTGGCGTTAATCGCCATCTCTACCTTTTTGACGAGACTGCGTTCATCGGTAATCGTTGCAATCTTCGGTTCAAAGTCACATTTCATGACGAACACAAACGGATCGTCAAAGTACTTCGTCAAACGGGCCCGCGCCACAATAAGCGCTCCGCCGCGGATGGCGCTCGTATTCATGTACGCGCGTACCAAATTCTCGCTATGACGGCGGAATTCTTCTTTATCGTCTGCACCACGCAGGCGGGCGAATAGATTGTAGTTCGGATTGCTGTCGAGTTCATGCCCGGGTTCGACGACGAAACGGCCAATCTTCGTCGGAGCCTGTTCCGTTTTTGGATTGCGCTCGACTTTCCGCTTGGCGGTACGCACAAATTCGCCATCCAAGAAATCTCTCAGCGTGCTATTCATATATTCCATTTCATCAAGTGTCTGATAATGTTTATATCCTTTCTCCCCTCTTTCTTCTTCGCCACGCACGACAAAAAAAGAAAGATATTGTACGGTAAACTCCATCTCTTTCTCCCCGTTCCCCATGTATTCTCATAGATTTTTATTGTACCTTGTTTGTCTGCGGCACGAAAGGGAGAATGTTGTCGCAGAGCACCGGGACGTTTTCATTCGGACGAAAATTAAGTATCATAATAATATAGGACGTTAAATTTTACAGAGACAAAGAGGATGGCCTATGTATACATATATGAACTTTCAGACCCGCATCGCGCAGACCAAACCGTCCACGCTGCACAATCAGGAAGAAAAGTGCCCGTTCTGCGATCGGGAGACAATCTTTAAGGAAGGTGTGGTCATTAGTCAGGACGAACCGTTCCTTTTAATCGAAAATAAATTCCAGACGCTCGAGCACGCTTATCAAATGGTGCTGGTGGAGACAATGACGTGCAAGGATGATTTATCCACGTACGATAAGCCCCACTTGCATGCGCTGTTCGACTTCGCCATGCGGAACTGGATGTCGCTTGAAGCAAGCGGACAATATCGTTCCGTCATCTTTTTTAAGAATCACGGTATTCACTCCGGCGGATCGATCTACCATGCGCATATGCAGCTGGTTGGGCTGGCCGACGTCGACTATCGCAAGCACCTTCACCCTGAACAATGGGCCGGTATCGTCATTGACCAGGCCCCGGGCGTCGAATTTAACATCTCCACCCGGCCGCGGGGCGGGTTTACCGAGTTCAATATCGTGCTCAGTGACCGAAACGCGCTCCACAAGATGGCCGAATATGTCCAGATTGCGGTACATTTTCTTCTCAACCACATGAACCGGCGCTATCAAAGCTACAACATCTTTTTCTATGAATATGAAGGCGATATTATCGCCAAGATCGTATTGCGCGCACCAGGCTCCCCCTATCTGATGGGATACTCGATTATCCAGGTGCCGAACAATCTTGACGAAACCGTCCGGCGCGTCCAGTCCTTGTACTTCTCAGACGCCAAATAAACAGCACAAAAGCAAGCCCGTGCTTCTTCTTAGACTTGCTTTTGTGTATCGGTATGATAAGCCAACAACAATCGGCCACTGAGCGGCGGCAGTACAGCGCGAATCTTTCCGCTCACCGCTTCGACTGCTTCTCCATTGCCCGTTACATCATAAAGCGGCGGGATACTCCCCGCCTCGATTTCAATCTCCACCGTCTGCGTAAGACTGCGATTAAGCAGCACAAGTGCCGTATTGGTACGACCCGGCTGTCCGAATACGTCCGTCTCATTTTCCAGTTTCCGCACATAACCGTATACGTTCGACGAAGCCAAAACGAGCGATTCCCACGTACCTGTGCGAAGTACATTGTGCGCGTGACGCCAGCGGATAACCCGCCGATACCAGGCCAAAAGATCGCCATCCTGTTCACCCCATGGATACGGTCCCCGGTTCGCCGGGTCGTCCCCGCCTTCCATCCCGGCTTCATCCCCATAGTAGACACAGGGCATGCCCGGAAATGTCATCTGCCACAGCACCAGCAGTTTTAACCGCTTCATCGCGAGCGCACGGCGTTCTTCCTGCGAGATAGCAGAAGCCGGCAGTTCTTCCTGGAGCACGGTCAGCGCACGCGGCACATCATGACTGCCGATAAGGTTCATCAGACTGTAAAAATGCGGGCGCGGATAATTCTCATACAGGCTCATCAGCGCTCTGTGTGTCATAGCACTGTCTGCTCTGCCAAGCAAAAAATCGAGAGCGATACTCCGGAAGGGATAATTCATCACCGAATCAAGCTCGTCGCCCAGAAGGTATTTACGGCGGACGCCATAGCTAATCTTGTTTGTAGCATCTTCCCACACTTCGCCGATGAGAACCGCGTCCGGGTCCGCTTCTTTTAACGTGCGGCGAAACGCGCAAATGAACGCATCCGGCAGCTCATCAGCCACATCCAGCCGCCAGCCGCTGGCCCCCAGACGATGCCAGTGCTTTACTACGCTGTTTTCATTGTGCATGATGAAATCCTGATACGACGGATTCATCTCCTCCACATTCGGCAGCACGTCAATGCCCCACCAGCATTCATAGTCGTCCGGATGCCGGACAAACCGGTACCATTCATAATAGGGAGATTCCCTCCCCTGATACGCACCGAGACTAGCATAGTTTCCTTCCCTGTTGAAGTACAGGCTGTCGCTCCCTGTATGGCTAAACACGCCGTCAAGCACAATCCGGATACCGAAGCGCCGTGCTTCCGCGCAGAGGGAAGCAAACAATTCGTTATCACCAAACATCGGATCTATCTTATGGTAATCACCTGTATCGTACTTGTGATTGCTTGATGCTTCAAAAATCGGATTTAAATAGAGGACGGTAACTCCCAGACTCTTAAGGTATGGAAGCTTTTCCAAAATCCCATAGAGATTGCCCCCGTAAAAGTCCCAGCGTATGACCCGTTTCGTCTCTGGATCGCGGATATAGAGCGGAAGACTGTTCCAATGGGCATGAAGCAAGCTGCCCGGCTTCGGGTTCAATACGCGTCCCTCCGGCAGGCCATTGCGGAAACGGTCAACGAAAATCTGGTACATGACCCCGTTCTTTATCCAATCCGGGATCGCCGCTTCCGCCCGGTACACCGTAATTTGATAGCCTGGCGGTACATCCGGGTAGCTCTCTCCGACACCGCCCATTCCCTGCGCATTGTTCCCGTAATAAAAAAGGCTGCCGTCGTATGCAATACGAAAATAATACCACCATAACCCCGGCTCTTCAGGGGCGGTCCAGCGCACTTCGTACAAGCGGCCGGGTTCCTGTCCCTGGACCGGTGCCATGCGGATATCCGCTGCAGGCTCGCCGTCGCGCGCGATGCACAGCCGGACATCTTCCATGTGCTCACATCGGCTTCCGTATGCCGCAAACCGCAGTATGATATCCGTACCGCAGGGAACCGCCCCGAAAGGAGCGCGGAACCCCTGTTGATGTGAATCGTGCCGTACTTCCAACTCCCCCATCTCAGAACCGCCTCCTTCCTATTCGATCTTCACCGGGTCTAATTCCCAGATGTCATCCGCATATTCGGCAATCGTCCGATCGCTTGAGAATACGCCGGATTGGGCGATATTTATCAGGCTCATCTTACTCCAGCACTCCCGGTCACGGAACGCTGCATCAATCCGCTGTTGGGCCTGCACATAGGAGGCGAAATCTTTAAGGACGAAAAACTCATCATTGGTCGACAGCAGCGAATAATAAATATCGTTGAACAGCCCGTATCCGGCTCCAAAGAAATCACCCGTAAACTTCTGCAGCGCGCCCCGGATACGAATATCCCGGTGATAAATGTCTTTAGCCCGGTACTTCCCGTTCGTGTAATACGCTATCACTTCATCAGCCGTCAACCCGAAGAGGAACATATTGTCGTCCCCCACTTCTTCGTGCATCTCCACGTTGGCGCCGTCCAGCGTCCCGATCGTCACGGCCCCGTTCATCATAAACTTCATATTTCCCGTCCCGGACGCCTCTTTGCTCGCGGTGGAAATTTGCTCGCTGACGTCGGCAGCCGGAATAATCTTCTCGGCGAGGGAAACACGGTAGTTTTCGAGAAACACCACTTTCAGCTTGTTCTGAATGACAGGGTCGCGGTTGATGACATCTGCAAGGGTGTTAATCAATTTGATGACGCTCTTGGCCAGTTGATAGCCTGGAGCGGCTTTGGCGCCGAAAATAAAGGTACGGGGCATGACTGCAAGGTCCGGGTTAGCGCGCAGCCGATCGTAGAGATCCATGATGTGAATCACATTCAAAATCTGCCGCTTATATGCGTGCAGCCGCTTCACCTGTACATCAAAAATGGACTGCGGATCAATTTCGGTCCCCGTTTTTTCCCGCACCAGGTCGGCAAGCCGCGCCTTATTCTGCTGCTTAATCGCATACAACTGTTGTTTAAACGCCGCATCGTCAGCGAAACCGCGCAGCTCAATTAACCGGGACGGATCGGTTACCCACTTATCGCCAATCGCTTCGGTAATCAGGCCAGCCAATGCTGGATTCGCCTTGATTAACCAGCGACGGTGCGTAATGCCGTTCGTCTTGTTGTTGAATTTGTACGGATACACCTCGTAAAAATGCTTCATTTCCCGCTGCTTCAAAATATCGGTGTGAATTTTGGCCACACCGTTCACGCTGTGGCTTCCAACCACGGCAAGATGTGCCATTTTCACCTGGCCGTCGGCGACAATGGCCATCTGGTGAATTCGCTTCCAATCACCCGGATACTTCTCCCACAATGCATGGCAGAATCGCTCGTTAATCTCATGCACAATCATGTAGATGCGCGGAAAAAGGGGCTGAAAGATATCAATAGACCATTTCTCCAGCGCTTCACTGAGCGTCGTATGATTCGTATAGGAAATGGTATTGACCGTGATATGCCATGCTTCTTCCCATCCCATTCCTTCTTCATCCATCAGAATGCGCATGAGCTCAGGAATCGCCAGTACCGGATGGGTATCATTAATGTGAATAGCGACTTTATGATGGAAATTTCTTAGCGATTGCTGTGTTTTCTTGTAACTGCGCACGATGCTTTGCAGTCCGGCGGACACGAAGAAATATTGCTGCTTAAGCCGGAGCACCTTCCCTTCGTAGAATGAATCGTCCGGATATAAAAATTCAGAGATGGATTCGACCGAACGCTTGTAATCAAGAACCTTGTGATAGTCACGTGAATTGAGCGTCTGAAAATCAAAATCACGAATGTTCGGCTCCGCACTCCATAGGCGCAGCGTATTGACGGTCTTATTACGATAACCAATTACCGGCACGTCATAGGGAACGGCAAGCACGGACTCGTATTTTTCATGGACAAAAGTCCAGTGTCCGCCATGATCTTCGAAGCGCACCTCGCCGCCGAACCGCACTTCAACCGCCAGATCAGAGCGGCGTATCTCCCAGACATTGCCCTCTTTAAGCCAGTACTCCGGCAATTCCACCTGGTAGCCGTCGACAATTTTTTGCTCGAACAGGCCGTATTTATAACGAATGCCGCACCCATGCCCTGGAAGAGACAGCGAGGCGAGCGAGTCGAGAAAACAGGCGGCAAGCCGTCCTAATCCTCCGTTGCCCAGCCCCGCATCCGGCTCCTGTGCTTCCAAACGGGAAAGCTCGATTCCAAGCTCGCACAAGCTTTCTTCGCACAAATCCCGCACGCCGAGATTAATCAGGTTGCTTTCGAGCAGTTTGCCAAGCAGGAATTCCATGGAGAAATAATACATTTGCTTTTCCTGATTTTCGACGTAGCGCGTATTGGTCGCAATCCAATTTTTGTTGATATACTCGCGGATCATGGCGCCCAGCGCTTTGTATTTATCAATGTCGCTTGCTTCTTCCACGGGTTTGCCCAGCATGCTCTCGAGCTTGTCGATAAATGCCCGCTTAAAGCTTTCTTTGCTTGAAAACATGATGTCCCACCTCTCAGGCTGTAACCAGCTGTTCATACAGCATATGATACTGCCGGGCGGATTGAATCCAACCGCAATCCGTTTTTTGCCCATTCGCGAGCACCCGGGCAAACGCCGCAGGATCGCGGTAGACGCGGAGAGCTCGTCCGACTGTATACAGCATATCATGTGCGTTGTAATGGGCGAACGTAAAGCCGTTCCCTTCACCAGTCATTTCGTTATAGGACTGTACCGTATCGCGCAAGCCTCCGGTTTCACGTACGATGGGCACGGCACCATACCGCAGCGCGATCATCTGCCCGATACCGCACGGTTCAAACCTGGACGGCATCAAAAACAAGTCGGCGGCCGCATATACGCGCCGTGCAAGCCCTTCGTCAAACTGAATACACGCCGCAATTTTCTGGGGACAGCGGAGCGCCGCCTCACGGAACATCGTTTCATACCGCGCTTCCCCCGTGCCCAGCACCACCATCTGCATATCAAGCGCCAGCATGTCTTCAAGCACGCAGGCAACTAAATCCAGCCCCTTCTGCTCGGCCAGGCGAGAGACGATGGCGATGAGCGGAATGCCTTCAGCGGTCGGAAGTCCAAGCTGCTGCTGTAGATGAACTTTGTTTTTCCGCTTTTTGGCCGGGGAGCGCCGGTAATTAACATACAGGTGCGGATCGCTCTGCGGATTGTATGTGTCATAATCGATCCCGTTGATAATGCCCGTTGTATCTGCTGCCCGGGCGCGCAGCACGCCGTCCAGCCTCTCTCCGTAATACGGTTCCTGGATTTCCCGCGCATAGCTCGGACTCACCGTTGTCAGTCGGTCCGCATACAACAGCCCGCCCTTCATGTAATTGATGTCGCCGTAAAACTCCAATCCGTCCAGCGTAAAATAGTCGTTGTCAAGCCCAAGCACATCCGGCAGCACCGTATACGGAAAGATTCCCTGGTATTTTAGATTATGTATCGTAAACACAGTGCGCATGGAATCGTAAAACGGATGGCCGTCATAGAACGCACGCAAAAATACCGGCACCATCGCCGTATGCCAATCATGGCAATGAAGGATATCCGGTTTGAATCCTAATTGTGGGAGCGATTCAAGTACCGCCCGCGAGAAGTAGGCAAATTGCTCCGCCTCATCGTAGCAGCCGTACACGCCATCCCGCCAAAAATAGTATTCGTTGTCCACAAAATAGTATGTGACGCCGTCCCATTCCAATTCTTCGATGCCGGCATACTGCCTGCGCCAGCCGACCGGAACCGTAAGCTCGGCCCGCCGTCTCATGTTTTCTGTAAAACAACCGGGAATCACTTTATACTTTGGGAGCATCACCCGCACGTCCAGCCCTTGCTTGATCATTTCTTTCGGCAGGGAACCGATCACGTCAGCCAATCCTCCGGTTTTGACGAAGGGAGCCGCTTCTGCGGCTGCAAATAAGATGCGCATGTTTTTCCTCCCTTTTCTTCGTACTCTATACGGTGGCCCGCTTGGCCACAAGCAGCGGAAAGTCCTCCCGCCCGGCCAGCGTTCTGCCTGCCCCAATGCGCGCGACTTTATCCGCAATCACACACTCCACATATGCGTCTTCCCCAACCTCACAATGCTGCAGTAAAATGCTATTTTTAATATGAGCACCCTTGCCCACCTTTACCCCTGAGAACAAAATGCTGTTTTCCACCGTACCTTCAATTACGCAACCGTTGGCGACAAGCGAATTGGTGACGTCCGCTCCTTCCCGGTACAGTGCCGGAGGCTCATCTTTCACTTTGGTATAAATGCGTTCTCCCTCAACAAACAACGCTTCCCACACATCCGGCGCAAGCAAATTCATGCTCTCGGCATAATAATCTTCCACTGTTCGTACCATGGCCGCATAGCCTATATACGGAAAACCGTACACACGCGCCTGTTCCAGATTCGCAATAATGCCGTCCCGTACAAAATCGGAACGGTTTTCCTGCATGCCATGACCGATCGTCTTAAGCAGCCACTCTTTTCGAATCAGATACATCTCAAGCGACGCTTTTGTTCCGCCGATAAACCCCGGTTCGGAGTCCATATGAACAATCCGGCCATCCTTGTCGGCTGCCAGTGCGCGATACTTCGCAGCGCGTTTCGCCTCGTTTCCCCATTCTTTGTATAGTACAGTTACGTCCGCTGCGGTGTTTTTATGGAACAGCAGTGCCGGACGTACGTCGATACTGCCGATTATTCGACTTCCGCACACGAATACGTGCGGCTCGGGCCCGCGCAGAAAGTAATCCATATGTTCCGCAAAAAACGCCATATCTCCCTCAGGCAGCACTCCGTTCGGGTTAATGGGCGGCGGCAGAATAAACAATCCGCCGTTCTTCCGATCCAAATCCCAGGCTGCTCCATTGCCCAGATGATCTATCAGTGAGCGGTACTTGTGCCGGGTAAACACGGCCACACTTTTTATCCCGGAATTGACCAGGCCCGATAGTGCAAAATCGATGAATCGATACCGCCCGCCGAACGGAACAGATGCGCTGCAGCGCGCTTCCGTCAGCGCCTGCAATTCATCAACTTCATTTGCCAGATTGACTAGACCCATGACTTCTTCCATCCGCTACGCCTCCCTTACGATAGTCCCGCCGCTTTTCGATTGGGTGTTTCGTATCCATGCACGATTGTTCTCTCACCGACCAATGAAATGCTCTGTCCTGCTCCTCCGATACGAACGCCGTCTTCAATGGCGGCTCCTTCACCGATAATTGCTTTCTCAATCGTCACATTCCGGCCAATCTTCGTATGGGGCATTACAACCGAATCACGAATCACGCTGCCCATCCCAACTTTCACCCCATAAAACAGAACAGAATGCTCGACATGGCCAAATACCGTACACCCCTCGTTGATCATGGAGCGGCTGATGACAGCGTTCGGCGCGATATACTGCGGTGGCTGTTGAGAATTCACCGCGTAAATTCTCCAGGCAGGGTCGTTCATCGTAAACAAAGGATTTTCCGCCAGAAGGTCCATATGCGCCTGCCACAGGCTTTCAATCGTGCCTACATCTTTCCAATAACCGGTAAATGGATAAGCAATGAGCCGCCTACCTGCCGCAAGCATTGCCGGAATCACATCCTTGCCGAAGTCATGGCTGGAATCCGGGTTGGCCGCATCATCGTTTAGATGACGTCTTAATGCATCCCATGTAAAAATGTAGATACCCATCGAAGCGAGGTTGCTTTCGGGTCGCGCCGGTTTCTCGGTAAAATGGATGATGCGCCGCTCCTTATCCGTACTCATAATGCCGAACCGACTTGCTTCACTCCACGGCACTTCAATGACCGCAATCGTTGCATCCGCTTTTCTTTCTTTGTGATACGCGAGCAGACGGCTATAATCCATCTTGCAAATGTGATCGCCGGAGATCACCAGCACATACTTCGGGTCATATTGTTCGATGAAATGCGCATTTTGGTGAATGGCGTTGGCGGTGCCCGTATACCAAGACCCGTCCCGGCGATCCATAAACGGCGGCAGAACGGTGACGCCGCCATCCCGGCGATCCAGGTCCCAAGCGCGGCCAATACCGATGTATGAATTCAGTACAAGCGGCTGGTACTGGGTTAATACACCGACCGTATCGATGCCGGAATTTACGCAGTTGCTCAAAGCAAAATCGATAATCCGATACTTTCCGCCAAATGGTACGGCGGGCTTGGCGAGACGGGTCGTAAGCGGACCGAGTCGTCGGCCTTCACCACCGGCAAGCAGCATAGCTACGCATTCTTTCGCTTTCATCTTTCCCCTTCTTTCACTTTGAAGTTATGAAGCTTTAGAAACACACAGGCCAACGGAGGAATGGTAAGGGAAATGCTATGGGGGCGGTTGTGCCATGGTATGGGTTTTGCTTCTATCAGCTTGGGATTTGTCACACCGGAACCCCCGAAACACACGTCGTCACTGTTGAAATATTCAAGGTACATCCCGGGTGTGGGCACACCGATTCGGTATTCGGAACGCACAACAGGGGTGAAATTGCACACGACAAGAAGAGAATCGTCCGGCTGTGCGCCTTGCCTTATAAACGTGAGGATACTCTGGTTGGAATCATGAGGATCAATCCATTCGAAGCCGCGCGGCTCGTGATCGTATTCCCACAGCGCGCGCTCCTTTTGATATATATGATTGAGTGTTTTAACATACGCCTGTATTTTATGATGCATATCGTATTGAAGAAGATGCCAGTCAATCTCGGCTTCGTCTTTCCATTCGTCAAACTGTCCAATCTCGCCTCCCATAAACAGCAGTTTCTTCCCCGGATGTGCGATCATATAGCCGTACAGCACACGCAGGTTGGCAAACTTCTGCCAGTAGTCCCCCGGCATTTTCGCAAGCAGCGCTCTTTTGCCGTACACAACTTCATCATGGGAGAGCGGAAGGACGAAATTTTCAGAGAACGTATAGAAAAAAGAAAACGTCAGCAGTTCATGATGCCATTTGCGATGCACAGGATCCATCTCCATATACTTGAGCACATCGTTCATCCAGCCCATATTCCACTTAAAATTGAATCCGAGTCCGCCCAGGTAAGTAGGAGCGCTAACGCGCGGCCAGGCGGTCGATTCTTCCGCAATCATCAAAGCACCCGGATAGGCGTCGAATACCGCCTCATTTAACTTTTTCAGAAACTCCACAGCCTCCAGGTTTTCGTGTCCGCCGTATCGGTTGGGCCTCCACCTTCCTTCTGGTTTGCCGAAGTCGAGATACAGCATACTGGCGACAGCGTCTACCCGCAGTCCGTCAATGTGGTACTTGTCCATCCAGAACAGCGCGTTGGAGATAAGAAAGCTCACCACTTCCGGTTTGCCGACATCGAACATCAGCGTTCCCCACTCGCCCGTATCGGCTTTGTGCACATCCGCATATTCATATAGCGGCGTGCCGTCAAATTGCATAAGCCCGTGGGCGTCTTTGCAGAAATGGCCCGGCACCCAGTCCAATATCACGCCAATTCCATGCTGATGGCACCGATCAACAAAGTACTGGAAATCTTCCGGCGGGCCATACCGGCTTGTAGCCGAGAAATAGCCCGTCACCTGGTACCCCCAGGAGCGATCAAATGGATGCTCGGCAAGCGGGAGCAGCTCCATATGCGTATAGCCCATTTCTTTCACATAATCGATTGCCTCGTCTGCCAGCTCGCGGTAGGAGTAAAACGAGCCGTCATCCTTCTTTTTCCATGTTCCGGCATGCAGCTCGTAGATGTTTATCGGTTTGCGAAGCGGATCGCTAGTATCGCGCCTGACAAGCCACTCCGCGTCACTCCAGCGGTATGCATCCGGCGAATGGACGACGGAGGCGGTATTCGGCCGCACTTCTGATCGAAACGCGTATGGGTCCGCTTTCAATAGGGTCCCGCCGGATGCCGTTTTAATTTCATACTTATACAAACTTCCTTCACTAAGCCCTGCAATGAACAGAGACCAAACCCCGCCGGTACCGGGCATTTTGAACATTTCATGCCCCTCTCCCTGCCACTCGTTAAACTCGCCGACAATGCTTACCTTTGCCGCTTCCGGTGCCCAAACAGTAAACCGGACGCCGGTTTGGCCCTCTTCCCGGCAAAGATGGGCGCCGAACAGGCGATAGCTGCGAAAGAGGTTTCCCTCATGAAACAGATACAGAGCTTCCTTGTCGGGATACATGGCTGGCTTCTCTCCTTGCTTTAGTTTATACAGGAATAATTCGACAAAGAATACAGCCCTCCTTCAACCCGGTAAAAATAGAAAAAAATCGTGTAGATACGAGGTTCTTCGACATTATCACCAATATGAAACAGCGGAAATCCTGTATGAAAAAAACTCCTGACCGTATGTTCTGGTCAGGAGTTTTTTTCATGTTTTTCTTCCATTCTATCAGAATCAGGCAATACTAAATCGCGAATGCTGACCCGGCCCGTCCGATTCGTATCGAGGAATTTGACTCGTGCATCCCTTGGGACTCCTGTATCATCCTGGATAAATCCGATCACGATACAGCGTCGATCACGATGTTTTTTCTTCAGTACGTTCACCGGCTGTACAACATATTCCTTGCCCAACTCAATCTTCACCGCATAATGCTTCTCGTCATTAATATATGTATTGACCATGCAAGCGGTAACCTTTCCGCGCCGGTCGGTAAAAAAATCAATATAACTCGACGTCACAGCGCCTTCCCTCGCTCTCTGCCTATTCTCTTTACAGTTCTTTTTACCCGTTTTCTACATATAGATAATTCTATAAGACCATAATATATGATTTACAATAGATATTTCCACATCTTTTTACACTGTATAAAAGTTATAAAACAAATATTTATTAGCAATGAGCAAAAAGAGCCCTTTCCGGGGGCTCAAGGCAGAAGGTTGGAGCAGACAACAGACACCGTTATTCCATACTCTCGAAATGTCCGACAATCTCGCCGTTCTCGTAGCTCTTCAGCGTATCACGATAAAGAATTAAATTATTATCCTTAAGAAAAGATGTGAATTCTTCCTCGGAAAGCCGGCCGGTTAGCGTTTCGTTCTGCATCGTAAACGAAGCGCGCCCTCCTTTTACCGCATCAAAATACATCATGCCGGAGCAGGAAGGCTGCAATTTCACTTGAATCATAAAAAAAGCCCCTCCTTCACCGTTATTTTGTCCATACGGGAACAAAATATGTGAAGGAGGGGCCTCCTTATTCTTTACGCACAAATTGTAATGAAAAACTTTCTTTCCGGTTGGGGCTCCAATCCACCGTGACGGTAAACGTGCTCGATTCATCTGTCAACGCGCACCCGCTGCAGTCGGTATGATAGACGATGCCAGTTTTGTTGTTCATGTCGTCTTCACGGCCGCTCACCTCTTCCGTAAGTCCGGTCAGACGATACCGTATGTTATAGACAGAATCGATATCAGCCGATTTGTAGGAGAGGCGCAGAACCTGCTTTTCTTTCTCTGTCCCCTGCGTATGCACGGTCATCAGGATCGCCTTCCAATTGTCGGATTGACCAACGTATACAAGCGTTTCTTGCTCCTCGCTGCATCCGGTGAGCAGGCTGGCGCATAGAAGAAACGGGGCTAATCGTATCATCCGCTTGCCCGCTTTTTTTACTGCCCGTATCACAGACTCATAACTTCCTGCGCGATTTTGATGTTTTGCGCGCCTTCTTTTTTCTTCTCGGCTGCGCATACTTTCGCTTCGTCGAGCGTATCGAACGATTCGACTTTTCTGTACAGGAATCCGAAATCGGTCATCGCGTCATAAATCACCATGTACATCAGATCCATCCCCCATCTTTTCGGCTTAGCGGTAGCTGACCGCCTCTTTCGCCGCTTCTTCACGGCCTTCCTTTCGCTCAAAAAACTCTTCGTAAATCGCACGCACGGCTTTTTCTTCATCGACCGCTTTGACGCCGAACATCATGCTCACCTCGGATGAGCCCTGGTTGATCATCTCAATGTTGACATGCGCCCGTGCCAGCGCGCCTGCTGCCCGGGCCGTCGTTCCGACATTGTGACGCATGCCTTCGCCTACGATCATAATCATGGACATGTCACGCTCGAACACGATATCATCCACCGCCAGCTCAGTGCGGATACGTTCGGTGATGCGTCGTTCCATCTCAGCGTCAATCTTGTCGTCTTTTAAAATGACAGAAATATCGTCAATCCCGGACGGAATGTGCTCATACGACAGATGCTCATCTTCAAGGATATGCAGCAGGCGGCGGCCGAAACCAATCTCGCGGTTCATTAAATATTTGCTTACATAAATACTGCAGAATCCGTTTGCGCTCGCGATGCCAACCACCGGGTTGCCGTTGCCTTCCCGCTCAAATACGATCATGGTGCCCGGTGCGGACGGATTGTTCGTATTCTTGATGCAGACCGGAATGCCGGCCCGAAACGCCGGAATCAGGGCTTCATCGTGGAAGACCGAAAAACCGGCGTACGATAATTCACGCATTTCACGGTAGGTAAGCTCCTGAATCGGCTGCGGATTGTCCACTATGTTCGGATTGGCTGAAAACACGGAGTCAACATCGGTAAAGTTCTCGTACAGATCCGCCTTTACTGCAGCGGCGAGAATGGAGCCTGTGATGTCAGAGCCGCCGCGCGAGAACGTCACGATCTCTCCGGACGGTGAAAAGCCGAAGAAACCGGGGAAGATCAGAATGCCTTCCTGCTCACGAAGCGTCTTTAAATTTTCATACGATTCCGGCAGCACCTGGGCGTTGCCGTGCTCGTCGCTTACAAACAGACCCGCATCCTTCGGATTCACATAGCTTGCTTGTACGCCCTGACTTTGCAGGTAGCGGGCCACGACCTTGGCATTGTTATCTTCTCCGCTCGCCTTAAGCGCATCCATAAACATCTCCGGCTTGCTGCGGTCAAGCGCAAGCCGCCCGCGCAGGTCTGCCTCGATAACATGTACAATTTCTTCTGACAGGCCAAGCCCGCAAGCAATATCCCGATACCGGGCCACAACGGCTGCAAGTTCCGCTTCGGCTTCGCCTTCCGCGAGATAACGCTCCGCCAACGCGATGAGTAAATCCGTTACTTTCGTGTCATTCTTGTCGCGTTTACCAGGTGCCGATACGACGATGAGTCTGCGTTCTGTGTCAGCAAGAACGATATCGCACACTTTTTTAATCTGCGCGGCACTGGCCAGGGATGTACCTCCAAATTTTGCTACTTTCATCTCTCTACCCCTCACTTCTGTGTTCCAAGGCTGTCAAAACACGGCTTTTTCTATTTTCCGAATACTCATATATTATACTTTTGTGACAAAAAAGAAAATACCCGGAGGCTTTTTGCCTTTATAATTGTTTACGGCTGAAGATGAACTCGCCCCGAAGAGCCTGTCCGGCCACACGGTATTCCTTATTGTATCCGCCGTCAAAATAGACGACAATGTTGTGCGGCTCGGTTTCAATTTCCTTCACCAGCTTCTCAAGCTCTTTTTTCGTCCAGCGTTCTCCGTCCTCATCATGGAAAGTGAGCGTCTCCACTCGCCCGGTCTTCTCGATGTCCTTGGCAAGCCGTAACGCTTCTTGCGCTGTCATCATCTGTGAGGTGAATGTCGTGCGCTTTTTTGTACCCTGCGCTTTATATTCCCATACGATGCTGACCTCCATTGCATCACCCCTCCTCCTGTTATGCGTGAAATCGATGTACAAAAATCCCGCCTGGGTACGACGGGATTTTTAGCTTTCTATTATTTTACGTAGCGCAGATACTGTTTGCGTGTGTTCATGTACCGTTTGAAAATCTCCGAGATTTCTTCAAGCGTGTCCCAATCTAAGATTTCATCCGCGTCTTCTTCCACGCGTACAATTTCTTTGTCAGTCAGCGACATGATCTTATGCTTGAGCATATCGCCTGCCGTCCGGTACTGTTCTTCATTTTCACGGTATCCGGCCAGATCCACATATTCTCCTTCTGTTCCCGGAATTTCCAGTAGATAAACATCCTCACTCATCACGACCATAACCGGTTTTCCATTCTGATCCAGAAAATCTTTAGCAATAACAACGACGCCTTCACCTGTCTCAAGCACATCCCAATCGGCATAGTTCTCAGCCAATTCGGTATCCAGCACCTGGCTGTACCGTGCCCGCAGCATTTCTTGCAGTATGTCGCGCATCTCTTCCGCTTCCTCACGGGTTTTGAAATACACTTCGTTTCCGTTCTCAATAAAACCGCCGTGCTCAAGCGCGACGTCCCGGTAACTTGTACCAAGCAATTTATCAATATTATCATTGCGGAGAAGACCTTCTCTTGCATTGACTGATACGAGATGATATGTAACTTCTTTTAATGAATCGACATACCTGTTCACTTTTACCGTGATTTCCATCCATAAACCTCCTAAAAATGCTGCCTCGTAAAATCCATCCAAATATAGCTCACACTGCATTTTACCATTTTCTGCGCCGTTGTTTCAAATGCCAGTACTCGTATTTTTCACAGAAAACGATCATGGTTTTTCAGCCGCAACCCCGACATGAAAATCGTGGGAAGAGCGGCTGACTTTTGTGGTGCGAAGGAAAAGAGAGAAGAGAACGAGACCATGATTTCAATGGGGAAAAAGGCGAACGCCTTTTTCTTCCCCGGATCTCCTTTCCTCTTTCTCTCCTTCTTTCCTCATGATTTTCACAGAAAAAAATCAGCAAATGCTTCCTTTAAGAAACATCTGCTGACCGCAAAACTTACAAACCGCTTAATTTCGGATCGTACGGTTGTTCATTTCCTTCAAGCGGCACATCCACTTTCTCATTCGGATCAAGGTATTCGTGCTCTCCGATCACCCCATTTGCCCGGTCTTGCTCTTCCAGCTCACGTGCTTTCGGTACGGACAGCCAGTAGGCAAGCGCGATAGCAATCACACCGCCCCCGATTTTACCCAGCATAATCGGCAGGATCATGGTCGGCTGAAAGTTGGCGGTAAAGGAAAGGTGATCGCCAAACAGGAACGCTGCACATACTGCAAAGGCAATATTGATAACTTTGTCCTTCGGCGGCATGGACTTTACCAAACGGAACATTGCCAGAATGTTCGCGACCGTAGCCAGCAAACCGGCGCTGCCAACTGCGCTCAACCCAAGTTTGCTACCCACGGCTTCCAGCGGTTTGCCCAGGTATTTACGGATAAGGTATACGAGCGGAAACGCCCCGGCCAGCATAATGCCGATATAACCGGCCACTTCCAGACCGCGCACCTGGTTTTCTTTATCCGCGATAATCGGATCAAAGCCCCAGCTGCCAAACAATGCACTGAACGCTCCGGTAAAATACTCAACAATGGAAAATACAAGAACAAGCTTAATAAATGCATCCATGATTCGGCCGAACCAGATAAAGCCCCGAATCATCATATCCGGCAGGAATCGCAAACCGACAGCAATTAAGACAACCAGAATCACAAGCGGTGTCAAATTCAGAAGAATACGCCCGAAACTAAAGGCAAGTGTGTACGTTGCCGCTCCATCCGTTGCAATCACTTCACGCACCTGCGTATTGGTGAGGAGAAGCAGTACGCTGGAAATAAACACGCCAATAGGTACGGTGAGAATACCGGACATGACGCCGAGCGCCATATATTTATGATCGCGCTTGTCAAGCATGGCCAGCCCCATTGGAATAGAAAACACGATGGTCGCCCCGGCCATGTAGCCTGTCACCATCGCCATAATCCAGCTTTCCTTTGTTTCCGCCAGCTTCTCCGCCAACTGATAACCACCCATATCGACTGCAATAATCGAGGTAGCAGCAATGGCCGGGTCCGCCCCCATCATATTGAACAAAGGTCCGAACACCGATTGAATCACCTGCGACAGATAGGGAATCGCCGCCATAATCCCGGCGGACGGAACGAAAATGTACCCGATGGAGTGTAAGCCTTCCATGAACTCGCGACCTAACCCTTTTTCACTGTCGCGAATCGCTGCAATAGCGCCGATCACCGCCGCCGCCATCAGGATGTAAATCACATATGTTCCGATTTGTGCCACACACAGCCCTCCTTATTTTAGATAACGGGATGTAAGAGATTGGAGACTCTATACATCCAACCTCTTGCGCCCAATAATGACTAATTATTTCGACTATTCTTCTTTCTCATATAACCTACACCGCTGGATTTATACTGAATGATGTCCTGAATCAAGTCTGCTAGATACGCACCTGCTTCCACCGGCGGAAATCCGCCTTTGTGAATGTTCGAAATGACTGTCCGGTCGGCCTCTACGGTATGTTTGCCCGGCCGGTACACCATATAAGCACTTAAGCTTTCCGATGTGGCAAGACCGGGACGTTCACCGATTAAAGAGATAACGACATCGCAGTCCACAATAGCCGCTACCTCATCCTGCACCCACACGCGGGCACGCTTCACGAACAGCGGACGGCCAACGCTAAGATTTTTTAGTTTCAACCCCTGCATGAGCGAAGGCAGCAAATCGCGGACATTCGCCTCCACGGCAGAAGAGCTGAGCCCGTCGCAGACAAGAATCTGCACGTTCTTCTTTTTGTCTCCGTGTTCCTTAAGCCAGCGGACCGATTCTTCAGAAAGTGTACGGCCTTTGTCCAAATTCATCAAATATGTTTCCATATCTTCCGCCTGGGTCGTTAGTATGGGCAGGTTGAGTGATTCGAGGAAGGAGTTGGAGACATCTTTCATTACCGCATCCTGCGCCGCTGCATGATCAATGCGGAACTGCAGGTAGCTGCGCGTCCGCATACGTGTACCCGCACGTCCGATGCCGATACGTGCCGGTGTAACCTGCTGCGCCCGCTCAATTACCTGCCGGTTATGCGGATGAACGACTCCGATCTCTTTTTCTTCTGAAAAGCGAATGGTCTCACCCGCTTCAGGTATGCTCGCCTTCTCCGTCTGGGACGCTTCAGAACGCGATGCTTCCAGTTTCCGGGTTATCTCGCGCAGCACCTGTTCCACTACTCGCTCGATTTTCTCCTGGTTCACATTATCACCTCGCCTAATCAAAGATTGACAGGTCGCCCGCACGTTCGGTCAGCCGCCCGTTTTCCATAATGCCCATCTTCTCCAGCCACTTCTCAAACTCCCGCAGCGGACGCAGACCAAGCATTTCACGCAAACTGGCATCGTCATGATAGCTCGTATCCTGGTAATTAAGCATCACATCATCGCCGGCCGGTACGCCCATATAGAAATTCGCGCCTGCCAGTGCGGTCAGCATACCGGCGATTTCCTGATCATTCTGGTCAGCATGCATGTGATTCGTATACGTCGGCGCGATGCCCATCGGCAAACCGTGGAGCTTGCCCATAAATAAGTCTTCCAGATCGGCACGAATCATCTGACGTCCGTCATAGAGCGTCTCAGGTCCAATAAAACCGGAGACATTATTGACCATGAACGGCTGCCAGTGACGCGCAAAACCGTACGTACGCGCCTCGAGTGTCTGCATATCCACACCGTGCGCTGCATCAAGCGACACTTCCGATCCCTGCCCGGTCTCGAAATACATCACATTGGGCCCTGCCGACGTTCCCTGGCGCCGCATCATAGCCAACGCCTCATCTAGCATTTCACGATTGACTCCGAAAGCGTCATTCGCCTTCTGCGTTCCCGCCAGACTCTGGAACATCAATGCGATCGGCGCTCCCCCCTCCAGCGCTTTCATTTGGGTTGTAATGTGCGCAAGCACACAGTTCTGCGTCGGAATCTCCCATTTCGTTATAAATTCATGCGACATGTGCAGAAGACGCGAGACCGACTCAACGGTGTCTACGTTCGGATTGATCCCGATGACCGCGTCTCCTGATCCGTACGACAGTCCTTCTTTAATCGAATATAAAATACCTTCCGGATCATCCGTCGGGTGGTTGGGCTGGCAGCGGAACGCAAGCCGGCCTGCTTCGCCGATCAGCGTGTTGCAGTGCGCGGTCGGACGAATCTTCTGCGAGGCCATGACCAAGTCAATGCTCGACATCAGTTTGGCCACCGCGGCAATCATTTCACTGGTTAGTCCGCGGCTTATCCGGATGAGTTCATGTGTACCAGTTCCATGGGACAAAATATACTCCCGCAGCTCTCCGACACATAAGCTTTTTATCTCATTATAAATAGAAAGATTAAGTCCGTCATAGATAACCCGGGTCACTTCGTCCTCTTCATACGGAATGACCGGGTTCTCATATAAATCTTGTAGCGTTAGTTCGCTCAGCACCACTTTCGCCGCCATGCGCTCAAGCGAAGATTCAGCCGCGACGTGTGCCATCCGGTCGCCCGACTTTTCTTCACTCGCTTTTGCCAGCACGTCTTTCACCGACGTAAACGAATAGGTGCTGCCTTTCAGCACGCATGAAAGTTTCATCGTTTATCCCCCTTGGTTCACGGTGCCGGTTTACCGTTTGCGGCGTTTGTCCGTGCTCTGGTCTCCGTCCGACTCGCTATCGCCCTTATTTCCGCTCTCCGCTTCATCCGTGTCGATCTGCGGTGTGTCGTATGCCTGCTCCGCCAGCGGAACCTGCGTTTCCTTTGCTTCTTTCCGACGTTTGGTCTGGGTACCGGTACCTGCCTTCGCCTCGCCTGCGACAGGAGAAGACGAGACAGCCGGATCAGGCTTTTTTAATACGTTACGCACCTCGTCGTCCGGACGGGGAATAAAATGCCAGGAGACAAGCTCTCCGACGCGCTCGGCGGCTGCCCTTCCTGCCTCCAGCGCCGCCTGTACCGCACCTACATCCCCCTCAATAAAAACACTTACGAGTGCAGCGTCTACCTTTTCCTGTGAGAGCAGCCGGACATCGGCCGCTTTGACCATCGCGTCGGCCGCTTCGATAGAACCGATTAACCCTCTCGTTTCGATCATGCCAAGTGCTTGTGCCATGGTTGGTTCACCTGCTTTCCACATCGATTGAGTCTACTATGCCAATCACGATTGCATCTACCGGTACATCCCGCTCCGGGATGGCGAACCGGGCCGCGCTGCCCAGCGTCACCATTACGGTATCGCCTATGCCTGCGCCAATGCGATCGGCAGCAATCAGCGGCGCGCCGATCGGCGCACCGCTTGTATCTTCCAATTGCACAAAGAGAAATTTAAGGCCCGTAAGCCCGTCTTCTTTGCGTGTTGCCCATACGTTTCCGACTACCGTTCCGATGCGCATAGCGCGCTCACCTCTCGTCTATCAGAATGGTTACGCCGTTCGTGCGCGCCGCATCCCGTGCCAGCGGGGTAATGACGGTTGACGGAGAAACATAGAGCGTACACCCCCTCGCCTGCTGTACGTCGCTTTGCGTCAGCACCTTGCCCTCAAATACAGTGCTGCGTTCCCGGCGTACGACCGTTCCGTCTGCCGCCGTCTCTTCAGGCGAGCTTTCCGCTTCCCCATCAGCCAATGCCAGCACATCAGCCATGGACCCAAGAGAAGCGCCGAAGCTGGCCAGTTCCACCGCATGTGTGCGGATATGCTGCCGATAGCGCCTGGCCGCCGGAGGCAGCACCGCTTCTCCTGTTTTTGCATCCAGCAGCCACTTCAGCTGCGGACACGGGACAAGCAGAGCCGGAATTCCTTTCATAAGTCCTTCTGCCAGCAGCTGACTCGCGACCGTGCCGGTCAAACCGAGCGCGCCGCGCATCAGCAAATCCTGATCCGCCTGTAGAAACACAAGCCGCTTTACATCGCCGCTAAGCGACACACTGTCCATCTCGTCCACCCGCGCATGGTACACCTTCCATCCTGCCTGCAATTCTTTTTCGACGACGGCTACCGCCTGCGCCTCAAATTCGCCGGGATAGACGAGCAAAAGACCGGGCCGGGCCGGGCTTCGCTCTGCCTGAGGCGTAAGCCGGCCAAGCACTTCCGCTACGATGCGCTCAATGAAGGCTGTATCGTACGACATTATTGCTGCGGTTCAAGCTTCGGCAGGATGCTCTCAAGCTCATTGTGTGGACGCGGGATGACATGCACGGAGAGAAGCTCTCCTACCCGCTGCGCCGCAGCTGCACCGGCATCGGTTGCCGCTTTTACCGCACCAACATCCCCGCGCACAAGCACGGTCACCAGTCCGCCACCGACATGCACTTTGCCCACGAGATGCACGTTCGCCGCCTTTACCATCGCATCGGCCGCCTCAACGGAAGCGACCAATCCTTTTGTTTCAATCATACCTAATGCCGTTAATTCTCTTGCCATTTTTTATTCCTCCTTAAAGTATTTGGATATAAGAGTAAAGAGAAAGCGGTTGGATGTAAGATTTGAAGAAAAAGACAATCGTCCATCCGCATTGATTCTAAGCAAATCCGCTGCGAAGAGCCTGCATTTAGATCTGTGCCAGCACTTCATCAACCAGCGCCGCAACCGTTTGTTTGTCCAGCCGTCCCACCGCACCGGCCCTGGCCAATACCTGGGCGACGACCTCTTGAATCTGTTCCTCTTCGGATTTCACCTGTGGTTTCGAATAGGATGGGTTCGGCGTTCCGCTGCCCGGTTTCGGTACAGTGACTTCCTTTGTTCCATAAGCAAGGCGTTTCATATTCATCAGGTGATGCGCAGTCAGATTGTCCGATGTGATATTGCCGCCGAACGTGCCGCAACCAAGCGTCATCGATGCGGCAAGACCTGTAGTTGCCCCGACCGCACCAAGCGAAGACGGCGTATTGACAAGGATGCGCGATACCGGGAGGCGAAGCGCCATCGTGCGGGCCACTTCTTCATCCTCCGTATGCAGCGACAGCGTATGGCCGCGTCCGCCAAGCGCCAGCAGACGTTCACACAGATCGCTTGCTTCCCGCCAGCCATTCACCGTATAGAAAGCGAGAATCGGCGACAGCTTCTCAATCGAGAACGGCGTTTCTTTGCTGACCTCCGTCTCTTCCGCCATCAAAAGCCTTGTTTCTTTCGGCACACGAATGCCGGCCATTTCGGCGATAACGGTCGCTTTCTTGCCGACAATCGCGGAGTTAAGCTTGCCGCGAACCGGTGAGATGACGTCCTCAACTTTCTTCTTCTCTTCCGCATTTAATAGATAAGTCCCACCCAGGCGGAATGCGCGCAGCACCTGCTCCCGCACGTTTCGGTCGACAATGACCGCCTGCTCGGATGCGCATATCGTGCCATTGTCAAACGTTTTGCTATCAATAATACGTTGTACGGCCTGTGCGACGGAAGCTGTTTTCTCGATATAGACGGGTACGTTGCCGGGACCAACCCCATAGGCCGGTTTGCCTGAACTGTACGCGGCACGTACAAGTCCGCTGCCGCCCGTCGATAGAATCAGGTTCACATCCTCGTGCTTCATCAACCCTTCAGTCGCTTCCATTGTCGGCTCTTCGATCCAGCCGATGATGCCCGTCGGCGCCCCGGCTTTTACCGCGGCATCATGACAGATGCGGGCTGCTTCCACCGTGCAGCGCGCCGCGGACGGATGCGGGCTGAATACGATGGCATTGCGTGCTTTCAAAGCGATCAAACTTTTGAAAATGGCAGTGGACGTCGGATTGGTTACCGGTACAATCCCGGCAATCACGCCGAACGGCGAGGCGATTTCCACCACTTTTTCTTCTGGAATCTCTCTTACGATTCCTACCGTCTTTACATCAGCGATTGATTGATAGACATCTCTTGAACCAACTTGATTTTTGATCGTTTTATGTTCCACGACGCCGAGCCCGGTTTCTTCGACCGCAAGCACGGCTAATTCGTGTGCTTTTTCATACGCTGCGTCGGCCATGGCCCTGACGATGCGATCCACCTGCTCCTGGGAATAACCCTTGAACTCTTGCTGGGCTTCTTTAGCGCGGCGTACCGCATGCCGCATCGCCTGCAGCGATTGCAAATCCCGATCCAGTTGCATTATCATTCACTCCTCTCCGCTTCGCCTACCAGGTGAGGGGCTGGCGGGCCACTCGGATAATACTATCGCGAAACGCGGCTGCCGCTGCCTGACAGGCGGATTGCGAACCTGTTAAAAGTCCGCCGCCGAAATTCGTCTCCGAAGGCGGCCCGTAAAATGCGGCCAGCCTTACATCCGCGGCTTTCAATGCCGCATCAAGCCCGTACATCGCTTCCAGCGGCGGGGCAATCAGATAAGCAAGCGGCTCCCCTTCGCCGATACCCGCAACCTTGGACAGATAGCTGCCTGTTCGCGCAACGACGTGCGCATACAGGGCATGTGTTCCTTCCTCGTTCAATGCTTCAAAATAGGCATCATGCTCAATCGTATTCTGTGCGGCTTCAATTCCGCTCTCCACTTCATCCGGATTGGGTCCTGCGATAATGCCAATAAATTCTCCGGATAGCGGGCCGGATGCGTGTGCGGCTCCCGCGTAAAACGAACGTGCGTAGACAACGTCCACCTCCGCCCGTTTCGTCGCCTCATCCAGCGCCGTATAGCCGACATCGTCGATGGTTGTTGTAATCAGACCGAGACTCCTATGTCCGGGTTTAAGCTGAAACTGCTCCGCCAGCGCCGCGTCCACATTGGGAATCATCCGCACCGCCAGCACTTTCGCTTTGATTGGATGAAGTTCCACCCCTCATCCCTCCTTCGCTATTGTTCTTTTTGGACAAGCGAGACTCCACTCGCCTCATATTTCAGAATTTTTTGAATTACGCTGCCCAAATACGCACCGGCTTCCACCGGGGGAATGCCGCCCGCATGAATGTTGGAGATGACCATCCGGTCGGCCTCCACCGTTCCCCGGCGCGGTTTGTAGCACAGGTATGCGCTGAGCGATT
>Ga0310822_100281_pt1 | contig 28496 bp, 32 predicted proteins | sample P4_ome_2_FD_201313 | JGI IMG/M metagenome (GOLD analysis project Ga0310822, IMG submission 201313) | Sorghum-adapted microbial communities from Joint BioEnergy Institute, Emeryville, California, United States - P4_Day56_Rep2 | ecosystem: Engineered > Bioreactor > SSF (Solid state fermentation) >... | reverse complement strand
TGGATTCGCGTCATCTACCGCTGCTGGCACGACCAAAGCCCCTACGACCCCGCCCGGCACGGTGCCGTACAAAAACTGCACACCGCAGCATGAAAACTGCGTAGGGGTTGACTCAGGAAGTGTCATGACTCTTCCTCCCCGGCGGGTATCCCCGGCCGCATTACCAGGGCTGCATCCGCCCAGTCAATCACGGCAGCCGCGGCGAAGCGTGCGACTGCTGCGGTGACTGTGCGGCTGGCGACGTGAACGTGCGGCCGCCGCGGCGAGGGTGCTGCCACGGCGGGAAAACCGACTCGGGAGCAACACCTGGACATACTCGGATTCGCCGCCGCACACCCAACGCACCCGGCGCACGCTCGACGCCGCTGGGTCACGCTCGACGGCGTCCGTGCGCGAGCAAACGCCGCACCGGAACCTACTTGTCGGTAAGAATTGCCACAGTATTCCGAAACGTGACTCACTGATTCCTTAATGGTGACCAATAGGCTCAGGGCATGTGGATCGACGACACCAATGCCGATGTCATCAAGATCGACTTTGACGCGCTCTACCACGGCGATGTGCTGGTGGAGGGCGACACGTCGGAACAGTTCGACGACTGGCAGGAACTCCCCGAAGCAGTGTGAGGGCGCGCGCCCGGCGGCGCACGCCCTCACCTGACCAGTTTGCCCGTCGGGGCAGCTGATTATTGCGTTTGGAACTACCTCCGAGTTCGTTTCCGCCTTCTAGGCCGAAACCGCCTCATCCACCGACGGCTCGATGAGCTCCGCCAGCCGGCCGGCGATCAGATCCTCGGCCTCCGCCACCATCCGCGACACCAACTCGCCGACGGTGGGGATGTCGTTGATCAGGCCCATCGACGTGCCGACCGACCAGATACCGGCGTCGAGGTCACCCGTCTCGTAGACCTTGGCGCCGCGGGTCCCGGCCACCAGATCCTTGACGTCCTCGAACTTGCCGCCGCGGTTGAGGATCTCCACCACCTCACGCGACACCGCGTTGCTGGCCACCCGCGCGGTGTTGCGCAGCGGCCGGAAGATCAGCTCGGTGTCCAGCTCGGTGCCGGCCACGATCGCTTCCTTGACCTTCTGGTGGATCGGCGATTCCACGGTGCACATGAACCGCGAACCCATGTTGATACCGTCGGCGCCCAGCGCCAGCGCGGCGACCAGACCACGGGCGTCGGCGAACCCGCCGGACGCGATCATCGGGATGGTGATCTTGTCCGCGGCCGCCGGGATCAGCACCAGACCGGGGATGTCGTCCTCACCGGGATGCCCGGCGCATTCGAACCCGTCGATGCTGATGCCGTCCACACCCAGGCTCTGCGCCTTGACCGCATGCCGCACCGAGGTGCACTTGTGCAGCACCTTGACGCCGTTCTCGTGGAACATCGGCAGATGCGGCGCCGGGTTGGAACCGGCCGTCTCGACGATCTTGATGCCGGACTCGACGATGACCTGACGGTACTCGTCATACGGCGGCGGGTTGATCGTCGGCAGAATCGTCAGGTTCACCCCGAACGGCTTGTCGGTCATCTCCCGCGTCCGGGCGATCTCCTTGGCCAGCGCCTCCGGGGTGGGCTGGGTCAGCGCCGTCAGGAAACCCAACGCACCGGCATTGGCCACCGCGGCGACCAACTCCGCGCGACCGACCCACTGCATGCCACCCTGCACGATCGGATGCTCAACCCCGAACGTCTCGGTGAACTTCGTCTTCAACGCCATATGGCCCGCCTCCTTACCGCGGTGCCATACGGATTGCGCCGTCGAGGCGGATCACCTCACCGTTGAGCATCGGGTTCTCGACGATGTGCACGGCCAGCGCACCGTACTCGTCGGGATCGCCGAGCCGCGCCGGATGCGGCACCTGCTGGCCGAGCGACTTCTGCGCCTCCTCGGGCAGCGAGCCCAGCAGCGGGGTCTTGAACAGACCCGGCGCGATGGTCACCACGCGGATCAGCTCACGGGCCAGGTCACGGGCGATCGGCAGGGTCATGCCGACGACACCGCCCTTGGACGCCGAGTACGCGGCCTGACCGATCTGGCCCTCGAACGCCGCGACCGAGGCGGTGTTGATGATGACGCCGCGCTCCTCGCCCTTGAGCGGCTCGGTCTTGGCGATCCGCTCGGCGGCCAACCGCAGCACGTTGAAGGTGCCGATCAGGTTCACCTGGATGACCTTGGTGAACTCGTCGAGCGGGAACGGGCCGTTCTTGCTCAGCGTCTTGATCGCGTTGCCGATGCCGGCGCAGTTGACGTTGATGCGCACCGGGCCCATCTCCTCGGCCACGTCGAGCGCCTTGGCGACGGCGGCCTCGTCGGTGACGTTGGTTTCGACGAAGCGGGCACGGTCACCGAGCGCCTTGACGGCGTCCTCACCCTTGAGGTCGAGCACCACGACCTGAGCGCCCCGATCGAGCAGGCGCTTGGTGGTCGCCAGGCCCAGACCGGATGCGCCGCCGGTGACGACTGCGACCGAGTCTTTGATCTCCACTGCTATTTCTTCCCTTCCCTTGTGTTACTGCCAGTCCTGCAGCACGGCGTCGGTGTCGGCGCCGGGATCGCGCGGCGGCGTCGGCGCCGACGGCACGCTGCGGGAGAATCGCGGGGCCGGTGCGGGCAGCAGGTGGTCGCCCTCGCGGTAGAAGGTGTTGCGTTCGACCACGTGGGCCTCGCTCTCCACCTCGGCGAACGACAGCACCGGCGTCACACACGCGTCGGTGCCGGCGAAGACCTGCGCCCAGTGGTCACGGTCCTTGGACTTGAACACCTCGGCGAACCGGGCCCGCAGCTCGTCCCAGCGGCTCATGTCGTTCTGGTCGGGCAGGTCCTCCCCCTCCAGGCCCAGTCCCTTGAGCATCTCGGCGTAGAACTGCGGTTCCATCGCGCCGACGGCGACGTACTTACCGTCGGCCGTCTCGTAGGTGTCGTAGTACGGCGCCCCGGTGTCGAGCATGTTTACCCCGCGCTCGTCGGACCACATGCCCATCGCGCGGAACGCCCACATCATCTGCATGAGCACCGCCGAGCCGTCGATCATCGCGGCGTCGACGACCTGTCCCTTGCCCGAGGTCTGCCGTTCGAACAGCGCGGCGAGAATGCCGACCAGCAGGAACATCGAGCCGCCACCGAAGTCGCCGGCCAGGTTCAGCGGCGGCACCGGACGCTCACCCTTGCGGCCGACGGCGTGCAGCGTGCCGTTGAGCGAGATGTAGTTGATGTCGTGGCCGGCCTGCTGGGCGCGAGGACCGTCCTGCCCCCAGCCGGTCATGCGGCCGTAGATGAGCCGAGGATTGATCTTGGCGCAGTCCTCGGGCCCCAGGCCGAGCCGTTCGGTCACGCCGGGCCGGTAGCCCTCGATGAGCACGTCGGCCTTGGCGATCAGCTTGCGGACGAGCTCCTTGCCTTCTTCGGTCTTGAGGTCCGCGGCCACCGAGCGCCGGTTGCGCAGGAGGTGGTCCTTGGCGCCGCGCGGGATTCCCGGCCCGGGCGTGTTCCGGGGGCGTTCGATACGTACGACATCGGCTCCGAGATCACCCAGAATCATGGCCGCATGCGGCCCCGGGCCGATGCCGGCCAGCTCGACGACTCGTAAACCCTGCAGCGGACCGGCCATATTCAACCTCCCAGTGTTGACCGCGACATAGCTTACTTGTATAACCTTCTCGGCCGATCTCCGGCTATCCCGTAGGGCCCTACCGTTAGGCTGCATCGATGAGTTCCGTTACCTACCCCAGCATCGACGACCTGCGTGTCGCCCTCAGCGACGGGGTGCTGACCGTCACGCTCAACCGGCCGGACAGCCTCAACTCGCTCACCGCGCCGATGTTGCAGACGCTGGCCGAGGCGGTGGAACTGGCCGCGAGCGACCCCCGTGTCAAGGTGATCCGGCTTACCGGGGCCGGGCGGGGATTCTGCGCCGGCGCGGGTATCAGTGAGGACGATCAGGCGGCGCGTGAATCGGGCGGCGGGAACGCGTTGCTCGACGGTGCCAACCGCTCGGTGACCGCGATCGTGAACTGTCCCAAGCCGGTTGTCGCGGTGGTACCGGGCGCGGCCGCGGGTGTGGGGGTGTCGCTGGCGCTGGCCTGCGATGTCGTGCTGGCATCGGAGCAGGCGTTCTTCCTGTTGGCGTTCACCAAGATCGGTCTGATGCCGGACGGTGGCGCGTCGGCGCTGGTGGCCGCGGCGATCGGCCGGATCCGGGCGATGCGGATGGCGCTGCTGGCCGAGCGGATCTCGGCTGCCGAGGCGCATCAGTGGGGTCTGGTGACCGGCGTGTACCCGGCCGACGAGTTCGACGCCGCGGTCGACAAGGTGATCTCCACGCTCACCAACGGGCCGGCGGTGGCGTTGCGGGAGACCAAGCAGGCGATCAACGCCGCCACGCTCGGCGAATTGCCGGACGCGATCAAGCGGGAGACCGAGGGTCAGGTGCGACTGTTGGGTTCCAACGACTTCCGGGAAGGCACGCAGGCGTTCCAGCAGAAGCGGGCGCCGAAGTTCACCGACGTCTGATCGCGTCGACGGTGCAGCGGCCGAGGGCACGCTGTCACCGTGCACACGCTGCGGTCTCTGTGCAGGCAGTGCGTTGGTTGTGCCCCCACCGCGGGGATTCGGCCGAAACGCCGCCCCCACCGCACCCCCGGCGCGCCCTGGGCACACTCGCCGCAAGGTAAACACCGTCGCCGCGGGGTAGCCACACTCGCCGCGGCTGATGCACGCTCGCCCGCGTCGCCGAAAATCATTGGACGCTGCGCGGGACCGTCGGCCACCATCGTTGGGTGAGTACGCAATACGACATCGAACCGTCAGCCGGTACGTCCGGCGGATGGCGCGTACTCGCACCGTTCCGCATACGCGAGTACCGCCTGCTGATCACGGCGGTGGCGATCACGATCTTCGCCGAGGGCATGTGGGCGGTCGTGATGGCGCTGCAGGTCATCGCCATCGACAACGATCCCGCGTCGCTGTCGCTGGTCGCCACCTGCATGGGTGTGGGCCTGGTGGCGTTCGTGTTGGTCGGCGGAATCACCGCGGACCGGATAAACCAGCGCACCATCATCATTGCCGTCGAGGCGGTCAACGCCGTCACCGTGGCGGTGGTGGCGATGCTCGGCTTGACCGGGCAGCTGCGGATCTGGCATCTCGCGGTCGCCGCGGCAGTGCTCGGCATCGCGGCCGCCTTCTTCTTCCCCGCCTACAGCGCGCTGCTGCCGCGCATCCTGCCGCCCGAACAACTGTTGGCGGCCAACGGCGTTGAAGGCGTGGTGCGTCCGGTCTTCCAACGGGCGGTCGGTCCGGCGGTGGCCGGCATGCTGGTGGGCGCCACGTTCCCATCGCTGGGTTCGGCGGTCGTCGCGACCCTGTTCGGCGTCGGCCTGGTGCTGCTGGTGGCCACCCGTCCGCCGGCCAGTCCGTCGGTGCCGGGCGAGCACCGGTCGCGGGTGCTGCGGGATCTGCGCGACGGCTTCATGTTCATGGTGGCCACCCCGTGGCTGCTGTGGACGTTGCTGTTCGCCAGCGTGTTCGTGCTGGTGGTGCTCGGTCCGATCGAGGTGCTGCTGCCGTTCATCGCCCAGGAGCGCTTCACCGACGGCGCCCGGATGTACGGGTTCGTGCTGGCCGCGTTCGGGGTCGGCAGCGCGGTCGGCGCGCTGACGGTGTCCTCCCGGCAGATGCCGCGCCGCTACCTGACGGTGATGATGCTGATGTGGGCCCTGGGTTCGGTTCCCCTGCTGGTCATCGGGTTCACCTGGTCGTTTCTGCTGATGTCCGCGGCGTCGTTCGCCATCGGGGTGACCGATGGGGCCGGCATGGTCATCTGGGGCACGCTGCTGCAGCGGCGGGTGCCGCGCGAACTGCTGGGCCGGGTGTCGAGCCTGGACTTCTTCGTGTCGCTGGTGTTCATGCCGGTGTCGTTCGCGATCGCCGGACCACTCTCGAAAGTCGTGTCGATGCAGACGATCTTCCTGGTCGCCGGGCTGGCGCCGCTGCTGTTCGCGGTGGTCGCGATGACCGCGGCGCGGATGCCGCGCGACGAGTTGGAGCATCCGCTGAATTAGACGCCGAAGATCGGATGCCCCGGCGGCGTCAGACGCCGAAGATCGGAGGAAGCGCGAGCACCATGATCAGACCCCAGAAGAAGTGGGTCAGCATCGGTGCCAGCACTCCCCCGGTCATCCGGCGTTCGAACGCGCACACCGCACCGAGGATGATCGCGGCGAAGCCCAGCATGGGGTTGCCGGTGGCGGAGGTGACGCCGATGTAGATGATCGTCGAGATCACCGCGGGATAGGCGGTGCCCAACGCGGTGTAGAGCGCTCCGCGGAAGAACAGCTCCTCGGCCAGACCGTTGATCACGGTGATGAACACCACCAGGAGCAGCGGACCGTGGTTGCTGAATTCCAGTACCCGCGTGATGTAGTCGCGGACGCCCGGGATCTCCCGGGCGATCAGCCCGCCGACCACGAACAGCCCGCCGAGCAGCAGCCCGACGACGGTCCCGGTGATCACCGGACGCTGGTTGCGGCCCCGGAACCGCACACAGCCCAGGTGCAGCGGGCCGGACACCAGGGCGCCCACCGCCCACACCGCGGCCAGCACCAGCGTCAGCCAGTAGAACGATTGATCGCCGGGCGGCCGGGTGAGCGAATAGGCGAGCAGTCCGCTGCCGATGAGCAGCACCACGATGACGATGACGCGTCGCCGCCGCACCACCGCCGGGGTCTCCTGATGCGGCACCGCAACGGTGCGGGCGATGTCGCCGAATGCCCGTAGCACGCCGCGGTCGGTCATCACGGAAGGACCCGCGGCGCCAACCCGAGCACGGTGTCCAGCCCGGTGCGCACCGCGCCGACGACCGGGCCGGGCACCACGTCGATCATGCCCAGCGCCGGGTGGATCACCGACGGGGTGACCGACCGGGCCAGCCGCTGGATCCGCAATGCATCACCGCCGGCCCACTGCGGGTCGGTGGTGGCGAGGTGATGGGGATCCAGCAGGTCGTCAACCGGTCTGGCCTCACGACTCGACAGCGCTCGCGCGATCGCGTCATCGACGCCGACCAGCCCGCCGGGCGGATCCGGGACCAGCCCGTGCAACCGGTCCGCCGAGGCGACCATCGGATAGTCCAACGACTCGACGAGATCGGCGGCCAACCCGCCCGGGACCGGCAGCATCGCAGCGCTGAGCCGGGACACCATCGCGGTGTCCACCCCGCGGATCGGCAGATCGGCGCGCCACTTCCCGGCGATCCGGGCATAGGTGTGCAACAGATCGCCGTAGGTGGTGGTGTCCGGCCCGCAGATGTCGTAGGCCCCGGCCGGGACGCTGTCCGCGTCGGCGGCGGCGACCAGGTAGTAGAGCACGTCGCTGATCGAGATCGGATCGATCGGGTTGGCCGACCATTCCGGCAACGGCAACACCAGGAACCGGTCGCCGACATAACGCAGCATCTCGAACGACGTCGACCCGGCGCCGATGATCATCGCCGCGCCGAGCCACACCACGTCGGCGCCGCCGTCGACGTGCAGTGCGTGGGCGACCTCGGCCCGCGAGGACAGGTGTTCCGACAACGCCTCCCCGTCCGGGACGAAGCCGCCGAGATAGACGATGCGCCGCACACCGGCGTACTTCGCCGCCGCGGCGACGTTCGCCGCGGCGCGGTTGTCGGCCTCCCGGAATCCGTCCTGGCCGATGCCGTGCACCAGGTAGTAGATGACGTCGACGGGTCGGGCCCCGGACCCGGCCCGGGCCAGCGCCGCGGACACCGAATCCTCGTCGTGGGCGTCCAGCGCGACCGGGGTGACGCGGTCGTACCAACCGAAATCGGTCAGGCGTCTCGGGTTGCGGCTGGCGGCGACGACGTCGTGACCGGCCGCCAGCAGCGAGGTGACCAGCCGGGATCCGACGTAGCCGGTTGCGCCGGTGACAAGGACGCGGAGGTTCTTCACCGTAGGCCTGTACCCCGGGTTCCGCATGGACAACCTCAGCCGGCCTATGAGTTGGCCGTGCGATGCGGCTCGATCAGGCCCTGATACACCTGCGAATTGAACCGGTTGGCGGCCACCTCGTCGTCGCTGAGCTCACGGCGCACCTTGCCCGGCACTCCGGCCACCAGCGACCGCGGCGGCACCACGAAGCCCTGCGGAACCAGCGCGCCGGCGGCCACCAGCGAACCGGCGCCGACGACCGCGCCGTTGAGGATGATCGCGCCCATCCCGATCAGCGCACCCTCTTCGACGGTGCAGCCGTGCAGCACGGCGTTGTGTCCGACGCTGACCGCGGCGCCCACCGTCACCGGGAAACCCGGGTCGACGTGGATGGTGGTGCCGTCCTGGATGTTGGTGCCCTCTCCGATGTCGATGGGTTCGGCCTCGGCCCGCAGCGTGGCCCCGTACCAGACGCTGACCTTTGCGGCCAGCTTGACCTGCCCGATCACACTGGCGGTGGGCGCCACCCAGGACTCCGGGTGCAGCTGCGGGGCATGGTCGCCCAGGGCGACGATGAGGGGCTCAGGCATGCGCGTCATGTTAGGCGGCGGCGCAGGTCAGACGGCTGCTGGGGTGGGATGCGCCGCACCGTCGGGGCGATCTGGACGTCGGCGGTGACTTTGAGGCCGACGAGCGGTGCCTTTACCATCCCAAAGCGGTGCCGTATCCGGCGCCGTGACTTCGGGGAGTCATGAGGAACACGTCGCTGTCGGCTACCTGATGGTTCAGCGACCCGACATGTTGGAGAAAAGAACAGTGCAGACTCGGACCAAGGTTTTCGGCGCCGTGACGGGTGCGGCGGCGATCGCGTTTTCGCTGCCGCTGGCCGGCACCGCCCACGGTGAACCGGGCGATCCGCCCGCCCCCGCCCCCGACCTCATGGTGACGGCGGACATCCCCGATCCGGAGGGGCCCGGCTGTGACGCCTTCAAGGCGGAGGTTCCCGATTTCAAGAACCTCGCCCGGGTGCCGGTCGGGGACGCGTTGGCCGCCATCCCGCAGATCAGCACATTCAACTCGGCGATCTCGGGTCAGCTCAATCCCGAGGTGAACATCGTTCCGGTGCTCAACAACGGCCCGTATGTGGTGTTCGCGCCCACCAACGAGGCGTTCGAGGAACTGCCGGCCGGCAAACTCGACGCGCTGGCCGCCGATCCGGCCGCGCTGACCCAGCTGGGCTACTACCACGCGTTCCTCGGTCTGCTCGGCCCGGACACCGTCAAGGGGCAGCGCCCGACGCAGGACGGCGCCGAGATCAAGGTCACCGGTGAGGGCGGCGACATCACCGTCAACGACACCGCCGAGGTGGTGTGCGGTGGCATCCAGGCCGCCAATGCGCGCATCTACCTGATCGACAAGGTGCTCGACCCGGCCCAGGCGCCGGATCCGATCACCCCGGGCAGCTCGTCCACGAATTCGTCGTCGGATTCGTCTGACTCGTCCGGCTCGTCTGACTCGTCGGAGCAGGCGCTGCCGGCGGAGGATCCGACCGCCTGATTTCACGCCGACGAGCAGGTCCTCGACGATGTCGGGGGCCTGCTCGTCGCATTTGCGGGGGTTTCGGCCCGTCGAGGGTGCGGGCGACGCTTCGAGTGCGAGCCCTGCTGGGAGTGTGCACGCGCGGATTTGAAAGTGTTGCCGCTGCGGGATTTCCGGCGTAATCGCACCGTACCGGCACGCTCGAATCCACCACCGCACACCCATCGCAGCGGCAGCACACTCGCCACAACGCCCACTGCCGAGGAGACACAAAATCCCCCGAAGATCGCACGTTGCACGCGATCTCGGGGGATTCTGCGACTGCTCGTGAAGGTTACAGGCCGAGGTCGCGGCCGATGATCTCCTTCATGATCTCGGTGGTGCCGCCGAAGATCGTCTGGATGCGACCGTCGACGAAGTCACGGGCCACCCGGTACTCCATCATGTAGCCGTAGCCGCCGTGCAGCTGCACGCACTGGTCGACGACCTTCTTGGCCACCTCGGTGCACCACCACTTGGCCTTGGCGGCCTCCACCGCGGTCAGCTCCCCGTCGACGACGGCCTGCAGGCACCGGTCGATGTACTGCTCGGACACCTCGAGTTCGGTGTCCATCTCGGCCAGCAGGAACCGGTTATGCTGGAAGCTGCCGATCGGCTTGCCGAACGCCTTGCGGTCCTTGGCGTATTGCAGGGTCTCGCGCCAGGTCGCCCGCGCCCCGGCGATCGCGCTGATCGCGATCGAGAGCCGCTCGGAGGGCAGGTTCTGCATCAGGTGGTAGAAGCCGTGCCCCTCCTTGCCCAGCAGGTTGGCGTGGGGCACCCGCACGTTCTCGAAGTGCAGCTCGGCGGTGTCCTGGGCGTGCAGACCCATCTTGTCGAGCTTGCGGCCGCGGGTGAAGCCCTCCATGCCGCGCTCGACGACGAACAACGTGAAGCCCTTGTGGCCGGCCTCCGGATCGGTGCGGCACACCACCACGACCAGGTCGCAGTTGATGCCCGACGAGATGAACGTCTTGGATCCGTTGATGATCCAGTCGTCACCGTCGCGCACCGCGGAGGTGCGGATACCGGCCAGGTCGCTGCCGGCGCCGGGTTCGGTCATCGCGATCGCGATGATCGTCTCGCCGCTGGCGATGCCGGGCATCCAGCGTTCCTTCTGCTCCTCGGTGCACAGATTGTTGAAATACGGTGCGACGACGTCGTTGTGCAGGCTCAGCGCCGGGCCGGGCACCCCGGCCTTGGCCATCTCCTCATCGATGACGGCGTTGAACCGGAAGTCGTCGCTGCCGCCGCCGCCGTACTTCTCGGGCATGTTGAACCCGATCAGCCCGTACTTGCCGGCAGCCACATAGGCCGAGCGGTCGACGATGCGTTCGCGCTCCCACTTCTCGGCGTGGGGAACGAGCTCACGCTCGATGTACTCCCGCACCGTCTCGCGGAACGCCTCATGTTCTGGTTCGTATACGGTTCGTTTCATGGCCTACCTGGCTTACCTTGCCTTCCAAACTGGTTCGCGTTTCTCGGCGAACGCCAGCGGGCCTTCCTTGGCGTCCTCGGTCTTGAGCAACGTCGAGAACTCGCGGTTGGTCAGTTTCCAACCGTTCTCGTCACCGGGCACGGTGCCGTTCTCGGCGCCATAGGCCACCCGCTTGCTGGCCTGCACCGCCAGCGGGGCGTTGACGGTGATCCGCTCGGCGAGCGCCAGGGCGGCGTCCAGCTCGGCGCCGTCCGGCACGACCTCGTTGATCAGCCCCCAGCGCAGCGCCTCGGCGGCGGTGATCGGCTCCCCGGTGAACAGCAGCTCCAACGCCACCTTGCGGGGCAGCTGCTCGACGATGCGGAACACCCCGCCGGCACCGGCGATCAGGCCGCGCTTGACCTCGGGCAGACCGAACACGGCGCTCTCCCGGGCCACCACCAGATCGCTGGCCAGCGCCAGCTCGGTGCCGCCGCCCAGCGCGGTGCCGTTGACCGCGGCGATCATCGGCTTGTCGATGAAGTGGCGCACGTACCCGGCGAAACCCCACTCCGGGTGGTCGGGGTGGAACAGGTTCTCCCCGCGGGCGATCGCCTTGAGATCGGCCCCGGCGCAGAACGATTTGTCGCCGGACCCGGTGAGCACCACCGCCCGGATGTCCGGGTCGGCCTGCGCGGCGGCCAGCGCATCGCCGACCGCGATGCTCACCGACGCGTTGATCGCGTTGCGGGCCTCGGGCCGGTTGATGGTGATGATGAGGACGTTCCCCCGGCGCTCGGCCAGAGCGCCGGGGGCGGTGACGGTCTCGGTCACAGCAGTTCGAGGATGGTCGCGTTGGCCTGACCGCCGCCCTCGCACATGGTCTGCAGGCCGTACCGGATCCCGTTGGCGCGCATGTGGTACAGCATCGTGGTCATGATGCGGGCACCGGAGCCGCCCAGCGGGTGACCCAGCGCGATCGCGCCACCGTTAGGGTTGAGCTTCTTCTCGTCGGCGCCGATGTCCTTCAGCCAGGCCATCGGGACCGGGGCGAACGCCTCGTTGACCTCGAACACGCCGATGTCGTCGACCGACAGGCCGGAGCGCTTCAGCGCCTTCTGGGTGGCCGGGATCGGCGCGGTCAGCATGATGACCGGGTCGGCGCCGGCCAGCACCGCGGTGTGCACCCGGGCGATCGGCTTGAGACCGAGCTCCTTGGCCTTCTCGGCGGTCATGATCAGCAGCGCGGCCGAGCCGTCGGAGATCTGGCTGGAGTTGCCGGCGTGGATCACGCCGTCCTCCTTGAACGCCGGCTTGAGCTGGGCCATCTTCTCCAGCGTGGTGCCGCGGCGGATGCCCTCGTCCTTGAGGACGACGGTCTCGTTGCCGTCCTCGTCCTTGGTCTTGATGCCGATGATCTCGTCGTCGAACGCGCCGGCGTCCTGCGCGGCGGCGGCCTTCTCATGCGAGTCCAGCGAGAACTGGTCGAGCTGGGTGCGGCTGAAGCCCCACTGCTCGGCGATCATCTCGGCGCCGATGCCCTGGTTCGGGGTCTGGCTGTAGCGCTGTTTGAAGGCCTCCGGATACGGGTTGCCGCCGTTGGCCAGCGACGACCCCATCGGGGTGCGCGACATCGACTCGACACCGCCGGCGACGACGACGTCATAGTGCCCGGCCACCACACCGGCCACCGCGAAGTGCACCGACTGCTGGCTGGACCCGCACTGCCGGTCGACGGTGACACCCGGCACGCTCTCCGGCCAGCCCGCGGTCAGCAGCGCGGTGCGGGCGATGTCGAGCGCCTGCTCGCCGGCCTGCATGACGCATCCCCAGATGACGTCGTCGACCAGGGCCGGATCCACACCGGCGCGCTGCACCAGACCATTGAGAACCTGGGCCGACAGCTCGGCGGGATGCACCCCCGAGAGACCGCCGTTGCGCTTACCGACCGGTGAGCGTACGGCTTCGACGATGACGGCTTCCGGCATGGGCTTACTCCTTCGAGATTCTTGACGGCCCGACACGCGGGGTTGATACCAGAAACTAGCCCTACTTGGTTTACTAGGTCAACCTAGATACCCCGCCCTGCCCGCGCGTACATGGTTTACTGAGTTGGATAGCTGACCACGCGCTGGTCAGCGGGGTCGCAACTGGAGAAGAGAGTGGCTGGAAGCACACCGTTGTCGCCGATGATCGGGCCGGATTCGACGCCCGGCGCTGCCGTGCGCTCACCGAAGACGGCCGAACTCGTCGCCGGCACCCTGCGCCGGATGGTGGTGGACGGCACCCTCAAGGACGGCGACTTCCTGCCCAACGAGGCCGAGTTGATGGCGCACTTCGGCGTGAGCCGCCCGACGCTGCGGGAAGCGGTGCGGGTGCTGGAGTCCGAACGGCTCGTCGAGGTGCGGCGCGGCTCGCGCACCGGGGCGCGGGTGCGGGTTCCGGGCCCGGAGATCGTGGCCCGCCCGGCCGGGCTGCTGCTGGAGTTGTCCGGCGCGACGGTGGCCGACGTGATGGTGGCCCGCTCGGGCACCGAGCCGATGGCGGCGCGGTTGCTCGCCGAGTCCGGCAACACCGAGGCCTTCGACGAGCTCGAGAAGATGCTCGACGAGCACATCCCGGCCGGTTATGAGTCCGGCCGGCTGGCCGAGGTGACCGGCGATTTCCATCTGCGGGTGGTGCAGTTGTCGGGGAACACGACGCTGTCGATCATCGCCGGCATGCTGCACGAGATCACCGTGCGGCACACCGCTTTCGCGCTGGAGGGGGAACGGACGCTCTCCAAGCCCGACTACGACAAGCTGATGAAGTCGTATTGGAGGCTGATGAAGCTGGTGCGGGCCGGTGACGGCGCGGCGGCCGAGGCGCACTGGCGCACCCACCTCGACAACGCCCGCCGGCTGATGCTCGAGGGTCTGGAGAACGTCCGGGTCCGCGACGTCATGGGGTGACGGCCGACCACCACTACGGTGGGGGTATGGCGCGCATCGTGATCATCGGAGGCCACGGCAACGTGGCCATGCATCTGTCCCGGATTCTCAGCGAACGCGGGGACGAGGTGACCTCGGTGTTCCGCAATCCGAACCATGCCGAGGAGGTCATGGTCACCGGAGCGTCGCCGCTGCAGGCCGACATCGAGCAGCTCGACACCGCGACCCTGGCCGAGGTGGTGTCCGGCCACGATGCGGTGGTGTTCTCCGCGGGCGCCGGCGGCGGCAACCCGGCACGCACCTACGCGGTGGACCGCGACGCCGCCATCCGCGTCATCGACGCCGCCGAACAGGCCGGGGTGCGCCGGTTCATCATGGTGTCGTACTTCGGTGCCGGGCCGGACCACGGTGTGCCCGAGGACAGTTCGTTCTTCCCCTATGCCGAGGCCAAGGCCGCCGCCGACGCGCATCTGCGCAAGAGCTCGCTGGACTGGACCATTCTCGGGCCGGGCCGGCTCACCATGGAACCGGCCACCGGGAAGATCACCGTCGGGCCGGAGGCCGCGAAGGGTGAGGTCACCCGGGAGGACGTCGCCCTGGTGGCGGCGGCCTGCCTCGCCGATGACGGCACCATCCGCCGCACCATCGAGTTCAACAACGGCGACACCCCGATCGCCGAGGCGATCCGGGCCGGTTGAGGCACCGGTCGGGGCCGCAGATCGCCTCAGCGGGCCGAATCGCGATCCGCGGACAGCGTCGACGACCTGACGTGCACCGGGACGGTGTCGTCCCAGGGCTGGCGCACCACCATGTCGGCCACCCGCACGTAACCCCGCTCGAACTCCCCGGTCGCCGCGTCGACCAGCCGGTACTGCTGGGTCTGCCGATGGATCGGCTGGGCGTCCAGCAGCACCACCCGCACCTCCCCCGGCTCGAACCCGCAGCGCTGCTGCATCGCCTCGATCAACTGCTCGTTGTGCATGTGCCCGTCGCCGAAGTTCCACCCGATCGCGGTGGAGCAGATGCGCTCCCCGTCGATGATGGTGTAGTCGTCCTCATCGTGGCCGGCCATCGCGCGGTGCGCCAGGGTGAACAGCGCCTTGCCGTGAGTGTTGAACGCGCGGAACGCGTATCCCATGTACAGGTACATCTCCGCGGTCTCCTTGCTGCCGTAGTACCGCTCCATCTGGGCGGCGGGCATGCTGGCGATCGCGACGATGCCGTTGTTGATCTTCTCCTCGGCCGACGGTTTGACGCACCACAGCGTGGTGTCCCAGTTGCCGGCGTAGTAGCGCATGCCGGGCAGGAAGGACACCTTGTGCGGGAACAGGTTTCCCAGGACGACGGTGCCGGCCAGGACGAGGGACAGCGCGGCCACCGGCCACGGATTCCCCACATCGGCCAGACCGAACTGGGCGTGGGTGACGAACAGCCACAGCACTCCGAAGATCATGAAGACGTTCCACTCCAGCGGCACCCCCATCGGGATCGCCGACAGGATGCCGAAGTGGAACAGCACCATCACCCCGGCCGCGATCGCGGTGGCCCAGCCGCCGTGGCTGAAGAACAACACCAGCGGGACCAGCAACTCGATCGCGGTGGCGAGATGAGCCAGCCACCGGGATGCCCGGCCGGGCCGCAGATCATCCGGGAAGCGTTCGGAGAATCTGCGTTTGATCCACCGTGGCCGGAACACCGGGTTGTTGCTCATCATCGTGGAGATGACGAACGGGAAGTGTCTGTTGAGCTTGGAGACCCCCGCCCCGAGCCAGATGATCAGGAAGACGATCTTGGCGGCAACGATCATGTCCGGACCGGCGAACAGGAAGGTGACGGTCAGCGACGCGTAGACCTCGCCGCGGGCGGCCAGGAAGATCACCTTGTCGCGCAGGCCGGCCGCCGCCAGCAGCCCGAGCACCGCCCAGATCTGCCATGCCGGCAGCAGGCCGATGTCGGTACCCAGGGCCTCGACGGGCCCGGTGCCGCCGGAGGCCAGCGCCACCACCAGCATCACCAACAGTGCGCCGTAGAGCGCGACGTCGACCGGCGTACGGGTGGTGCCGCGGGTGAACGGGATCCGGTTCGGCCACGGTGGCAGCCGGATGGTGTTGGGCCGCAACCAGTACAGGATGGAGCCCATCGGCGGGAAGAACCGGTTGTTCAGCGGCCCGAACCCGCAGCCGAGGCCGACGACCTCGAACAGCATGGTGTAGAGCACCACCTTCTGGAAGACGATGGGCTCCGACCACCAGTCGGCGACGTCGGTAAGACCACCGATGCCCGGGGTGGCGGCGGCGATCAGCCAGGCACCGAGGATGTACAGGCCGATCTTGAGCACGTAGAACAGGTGCAGCGCGACCGGGGTGCCGAACCCGACCTCCGCCCAGTGCCGGGCCATCGGTTTGATCTTCTCGGCGCGGGTGCCGGTGCGCCACTGCTCGTAGTCGACGACCGGAGTGTTCTGTTTGAGGAACCCCATGCTCAGTTCCTAGCGCGAGCAGACGCGGATTCGTCTCATTTCGCCCTGAAACGCGCGGTTCTATGACTGCTCGGCGGGAGCGGGCGGGCGGTAGAAGATGGCCAGCTGGCCGATGCCGCCGATCAGACCGAGCCCGAGTGCGATCACCAGACCCCACCAGCCGTGCAGGTAGTCGTAGAACGCGGCGCCGGAGAACAGCAGATGGTCCAGGCTGTACTTGCCCGCGCCGGTGGCGCCGACGGACACTGCCGCGGCGGCGAGCACCAGGTTGTACTCCCAGCCCTCCTTGACGATGAAGAAGCCGTTCTTGCGGTGCACGGTCCACGCGGCGACCAGCATCAACGCGACGAAACCGGCGGCGGGGACCGGGGTCAGCAGCCCGACCGCCAGGCCGAGGCCCGCGGCGATCTCGGCCGTCGCGGCGATCCGGGCGTGCAGCATGCCCGGTTTCATGCCGATGCTCTCGAACCACCCGGCGGTGCCCGGGATGCGGCCGCCGCCGAAGAACTTGTTGTATCCGTGCGCCGCCATGGTCAGGCCGAGCACGACCCGCAGGATCAGCAGCCCGAAATCGTAAGCCTCCATGCAACAGAATCTAGGTCATCTGTTAACCCCGGTGGAAGCCCCGTCGGCGCGGTCCGTCAGGGCAGGGCCGCGTCCAGCCGGGCGAGGTAGGCGTCGATGTCGCCGATCGACCCGGCGGCGGCGTGCACGCTGACCGCCACGGTGTCGCCGATGCCGTGCACTCCGTGGGTCAGCCCCATCATCGGTGACAGTCCCGGATAGCCCGCGGTCAGGCATACCGGCGCCGCCCCGAACCGCAGATCTGCCGCGCCGCGGTTGACGCTGGAGACCACGGTGTTGCCGGTGACGGTGTCCGACCTGGCGGTGGCGTCGAACTGGGCCACACCCCACCGCAGCAGCGGCGCGGGCACCACCGCGGCGGCGCGGGCGGCGTCACGCATCGCCGGGTGGGCGGCGCGGTGGCGGCGGACCGCGAGTTCGGCGGCGATGCGGTGTCGCCGCTCCTCGACCGGCGCCCGCGGATGCAGGTCGACGCCCACGTTGCCGAAGTGGTTGTGGGCCGTGCGGGGGCCGGTGTGGGCCAGCGGCACCTCGGCGCCGAGATGGTCGGGGTCCTCCCCCAGGTCGCGCAGGTGTCCGGCCAGCGCGTCGGCGACCGCGGCGAGCACCGCCACGGTCACCGTCGGCCCGGGCAGCGCATCGCGCCGACGGATCAGGGTGCGTACCGCGCGGGCGCCGACCGCGCCGCGGTTGGTGGACCGCGCCGGCCGTGAATCGGCCTGCGGGGCCACCAGACCCGCGGAGGTGTCGCGCTGCAGCCGGCGGTGCGAGCGGGCCGCGCGGACGGCGCGCCAGGGCAGCCGCACGGTGCGCAGGGGTGGCGGCGCCGGCGGGGTCGGGATGGTCGTGTGTCGTCCGAACAGCAGCGCGGCCAGCGCCGACGAGCGGACGCCGTCGCCGAGGGCGTGGGCGATCTGCAGCACGGCGACGGTACCGGTGACGGGTCCGGCGACGGTCGGGATGTCGGCCACCGGGGCGAAGACGTGCAGTCGCCACGCGCACCGGCGGGCGTCGAGTTGCTCGTCGGCCAGGGCGGCCACGGCCGTCAGACAGTCGGCCCAACCGTCGGCGGCGAGGTGGTGCACGACGAACTGGTCATCGCCGACACCGCGCGGCACCCACACCGGATAGCCGATCCCGCCTCGGTCCTGGATGCGCAACCCCAGCTCCGGGCACCGGTCGGCGCGGTCGCGGATCTCGGCGACGGCGCGGGTCAGATCCGCGGGGACCCCGTGGAACCCGTACAGCAGGAACTGGTCGTTGGGGATCTTGGCCGACATCCAGAAGGTCTGCGCGTCGACGGCGGCGAGCCTCCTGCGGATCCCCATCGGGTTCAGCCTGCGAAGCGCAGAATGTGGTCGGCCACCGCGTCGGGGCGGTCGAGTTGCAGAAAGTGTCCGGCTCGGTCGAGGATCGCCACCGCGCTGCCGGCCGGCAGCACCGGTTCGACCCAGCGGGCGTAATCCGGTGTGGCGCACCCGTCGTCGGCGCCGTGCAGATACAGGGTGGGGATGCGCGGGGCGGACAGCCAGTGCTGATGCAATTCGGCGTAGCGGTGCGGCGGGCGGGTGTTGCGGATGGTCGCCCGGTAGTACCCCAGCGCGGCCCGCCACCGCTCGGGCGCGCCGATGGCGTCCCGCACCAGTTCGATGTCCTCGTCGGCGGGGTAGTCCGGTGACCAATGCCGCCACAGCGCGGGCACCACCCACTTGCTGGATCTGTCCGGCAGCCAGGGCAATTGGAAGTACATGATGTACCAGCTGCGCAGCAGCTGACGGGGCAGTCGGGCGGCGAGCCGGGCGGGGTCGGCGACGCGGCCCAGCGGCCGGAACGAGGCCGCCGGAGGCACCGACATGATCACCGCTCGGGTGAACGGGCTGTCGGGCATCGCGGCAAGTCCGGCGCCGGCGATCGCTCCCCAGTCGTGCCCGATGAGCAGGTCACGTCCGGTGCGACCGGCCGCGTCGAGCACCCGCAGCGCGTCGTCCATCAACGCGCCGACGTGGTAGCTGCCGTCATGGGCCGGTGACGACGGGGCGTAGCCGCGGTTGAACGGGGCCACCACCCGCCAACCGGCGTCGGCCAACAACGGAGCCAGCTTGCGCCAGCCGTGTGCGGTGTCGGGAAATCCGTGCAGACACAACGCGATCGGCGCGTTGTCGGACTCAGCGGGCTCCCACACCAGCGCGCGCAGGTCCGCTCCCGGGGTGCGGACGTCGATCCACCGTGGTTCCGTCATCGTCACACCGGCTCGAACTCCGACACCAGCCACTCGCCGTCGATCTTCTCCAGGGTCACCCGGACACTGGATTTGGTGTTCTGCGGCATCTCCTCGCCCACCCCGATGATGACGGTCTGGTCGACGAACAGCAGCACCACGGCCTTCTGCGGATCCGCCGAGACGCTCGCCGCGCTCGGCACCGACGCGGTCGCCGAGATCTGACGTTCCTTGGCGCCGGGGATCACCACCGCATCGGTCAGTTGGGTGTAGCTGGTCTTGAAGTCGCCGGTGAGCCGTTCACGGGCGGCCACGAGTTGTTCCTCGACCGTTTCGGGCTCGTAGGACAGCATCGCGATGGTGGTGTCCTTGGCGGCCTCGACCGATTCGACGGCCGCGGTCTCGACGGCCTGAAGGGTGTACTGCCGCCAGACCAGCAGCGCCGCGGCGACCACCAGCAGCACGATCAGCACCGGAAGGACACCGAAGACCGCGATCTTCGCCCACGGGATGCGGCGCCGTGCCGGGGTGTCGGCCGCCTCGGCCGCCGCTTCGGGCTCGGCGGGCTCGGCGGGCTCGGCGGGCTCGGTGTGCTCGGTCCCCGCAGTCTCAGCCGTCTCCGGCGGTGCCGTCTCCGCGGCTTCGGTCGGTTCGGCCTCGCCCGCGGCCGCTGACGGGTCGGCGGTCGCCGGCGTGTCCGGGTCGGTCGTGACCTTTCGATCGTCGTCACTCATTGCACAAACTCCACCGCGGAAACCTTCGCCTCGGAACCGACCTTGTCCACTATCAACCGCATCCGCCAGGCCTGCGGCTGCTGTTCGGGCACACCCACATTGGACGACTCGATGATCACCGAGGCCAGCACGGTGCCCTGCTTCTCGGAGAACGACTCCAAGCCGACCTCGGTGACGTCGCCCTTCGACACCGACTGCGCCTGTTTGACGAGTTCGGTGTAGGACGGCGCACGCCGCTGCATGTCGTCGTAGAAGCTGCCGGTGGCGGCGTCGAGGATGCGCTGCACGTCGGCGTCGGCCTGCTCCCAGTTGACGTTGGTCAACGCGAACGCCCCCTGCCGGCCGGCTTCGAGGAACTGTGCGCGCAGGTCGGCGTCGCGCTGCATCTGGTACGTCCGGTACCCCAGCCAGCCGACCGCACCGCCCAGCGCCAGCACGAGAACGAGCCCGATGATGCCGGCCAGCCGGATCGGGGTGATCCAGCCGCGCACCGACTTCCCGGCGCCGTGCTCCGGATTCGTCGCGGGTTCGGTGTCGCGCTCCTCCCCGGGGCCGGCCTTCTCGGATTCGGTTCCGAGTCCGGGGCTGTCGGTGTCGGCAGCCGCGGCCGTCTCGCCGTCAGCGTCCGCACCGGTCGCGGCCAGTTCGGCGGACGTCGACTCGGTCGCGTCCGGATCGCGGACGTCATCCTGGTCGGGCGTGGGCTCTGCCATGGGCCTCCTCTGCAGCGATGCCAGGGCTACGGTTGTGTATACCTGGCGCGCCGACCGGAAGGCCCGTGAGGGGCGTCAGACGGGGTTGGTGACGGCCTCCTCGAGCTCGGCGATGACGATCTTGCGCATCCCGAGCATCGCCCGGGTGGCGGCCGCCGCCCGCGCCGGGTCCGGGTCGTTGACCAGTTCGAACAACCGCTGCGGCACGATCTGCCAGCTCAGACCGAACCGGTCCTTGAGCCAACCGCACTGGGACTCCTGTCCGCCGTCGACCAGGCGGTCCCAGTAGTAGTCCACCTCGTCCTGGTCGGCGCAGGTGACCATGAACGACACCGCCTCGGTGAACGAGAACGCCGGCCCGCCGTTGATGCCGACGAACCTGGTGCCGTCCAGGACGAACGTGCCGGAGGCCACCTCGCCGGGGGTGCCCGGGCCGGCGTCGGTGTACCGCTCGAATCCCTCGATCGACGAGTTCGGGAAGATCGAGGTGTAGAACCGGGCCGCCTCCTCGAGGTTGTCGTCGAACCAGAGGGCGGGTGCGATCGCGGGCATGGGGTCCTCCTGGCGAGTCGGGACGTCACCAGGTTTGACCGCTGCGCCCCGCGGAAGTCATCGCCGGTAGGGAGTGTGGTCGGCGCCGATTGCCCGCAACGCGAAGTCCATGACGCACTCCACCCCGACCCGGTACTCGTCGTCGGTCAGGTCCGTCTGTTCGAGCAATGCCCTCGCGACCACCGCCCCGATCGCCACCGCATCGCACTCCGGGTCGGTCAGCGGCATCGAACCGTCGGCGCGGCCGCGGGTCAGGATCGTCCGCAGCGAGCGCTCCCGCTCGATGTGGGCGCGTTCCCGCACCTCGCGGAAACCCTTGGCGGAACGCACTTCGTCGGAGTCGATCACCTGCATGTGCTCCCGCAGGGCGGGGTCGTAGACCAACGCGAACAACTGTTCCACCCAGGCCTGGAGCTGCTCGATCGGGGTGCCCGGATGTTCGGCGACGATGCGGTCGAGCCGTCGCGTCAGCGCGGCGCTCTCCTCTTCGACCATCGCCAGGAACAACGCGTCCTTGGACTCGAAGTGACGGTAGAACGCGCGGCTGGAGCACTCCGCCCGGGCAAGGATCGCGGCCACCGACACCGGGTTGACGTGCCGCTCGGAAAGACACTGGTAGGCGGCGTCGATGATCCTCTTGCGATCCTCGCTCGCCGGAGAGTCGGTTGCCACGGTGGCAAATTGTAGGTGGTGTGCGGGGCCGAACCCCCCGGACGCCGCAAACTGCCCCTCGGTAACGTGTGACCTGGGCAGATCCGGAAGGACGTCGTTGAACAGTACGCACAGCAAACCGCAGACCGTGCGGTTCCGGGGTGCGCAGGGCCTCACCCTGGTGGCCGATCAGTGGAACCGCGGTTCCGGCCCGAAGGATCGGCCGACGATCCTTCTGCTGCACGGCGGCGGCCAGAACCGGTTCTCCTGGAAGAACACCGGGCAGATCCTCGCCGACAAGGGCTGGCACGTCGTCGCCCTGGACAGCCGCGGTCACGGTGACAGCGACCGGTCCTCGACCGCCGACTATCAGCTGGACGATCTGTGCGCCGACACGCTGTCGGTCGTCGACCAGATCGGGCGTCCGGTCTCGTTGATCGGCGCCAGCATGGGTGGGCTGACCGGCATTCTCGTCGCCGATCGGGCCGGCGCCGACAAGGTCACCGAACTGGTGCTCGTCGACGTGGTGCCGCGGGTCGAACAGGCCGGCACCGACCGGATCCGCGACTTCATGATGACCAACGTGGCGGGGTTCGAGACGCTGGAGGAGGCCGCCGACGCGGTGGCGGCGTACCTTCCGCACCGCCGCCGCCCCCGAAGCCCCGAGGGGTTGAAGAAGAACCTGCGCCACCGCGACGGGCGCTGGCACTGGCATTGGGATCCGGCGTTCGTCACGCGCGTCGGCGAACAGTTCGTCGACGTCGACGTCCTCGAACGGGCGGCGCTGCGCCTGACCGTCCCGATCCTGCTGGTCCGTGGCAAATTGTCCGACGTGGTCAGCGCCGAGGGGGTCGAGGAGTTCCTAGCGAAGGTGCCGTCCGCGGAGTTCGTCGAACTGTCCGCGGCCGGCCACACCGCCGCCGGCGACGACAACGACGCGTTCACCGATGCCGTGGTGGCGTTCCTCAGCCGCTGAGTCCGGCGTGGAACCGCCGGCCGTGCTCCGCGACGTGCACACGCTGCGGTCGCGGGGCGCCGTCGGCGCGGCACGGTCGGCGCTGGATCGTCGGGTCCGGTCGCTGTACGCCCGCTGCCCCGCGCCGGTGCGGCACGCCTGGCGGTTGACCGACCGGACCGTGCGCGCGGCGAGCGCCGACCGGGTGCCCGGCCTGGCCGCCGAAGCCGCTCTGTTCACGTTGATCTCGCTGCCCGCGCTGCTGCTGGCCGTGTTCGGGTCGCTGGGCTACATCGCCGAGGCCTTGGGCCCGGACGGCACCGAAGGGCTGCGCCGCCTGGTGCTCGACGTCCCGCAGTCCTTCCTCACCGAGGAGACGTTCGGCTTCTACGCCGTGATGGTCGAGGATGTGCTGACCCGCCGCCGCGGCAGTGTGGTCTCCATAGGCCTGCTGTTGAGCCTGTGGACCGGATCGCGCGCGGTGAACCGGTATCTGGAGACCATCACGATCGCCTACGGGGTGGCGCCCCGGCCGGTCTGGCGTCGGCGCCTCATCGCGTTGGGGTTGACGGCCGGCGGGCTGGTCGGCGCCGCGGCGGTGCTGCCGCCGCTGGTGGTCGGGCCGCAACTGGTGCAGGAGTTGGCTCCGCCGGCGATGCGCGCCGCCACCGTGCAGATGCTGGACGCGATGTTCTGGCCCGCGCTGATCCTGGCCATCCTGGTGGGGCTGGTCAGCTTCTACCACTTCGGCGTTCCGTGGCAGACCCCGTGGCGACGGGATCTGCCCGGTGCGGTGCTGGCGATGGTGTTATGGCTGCTGGCGTCGGCGGGGCTGCGGGCGTACCTGGCGGTCAGTGTGCGCGACGAGGCGGTGTATGCCCAGCTGGCGGTGCCGATCGCGGTGGTGCTGTGGCTGTACGTCACCGCATTCGCGGTGCTGGTGGGTGCGGAGTTCAACGCCGAGATCGAACGGATGTGGCCGCACGACCGCTACCCCTGGCGGTTGCGGCGGCGCCGGGTTCGCCGATCCCGCGACGGGTCGCCCAGGATGGGGCGGTGACCCAGATCGCGATCGTGGTTGTCGCGCTGGCCGGTCTCGCGCTGGCCGAGGCCGTCGCGCTGGCCGTGTTGTGGGGAAGGCTGCGACGGGAACGCCGGGCCGCCGACGAGTTGCGCCGCCGGCTCGACACCCGGACCACGCTGATGGCCGGCGGGCGGGAGGCGGTGAGAACGGTGTGGCAGACCGCCAACATCCTGCGCACCGACGGGCTGGGCGCGGCGGTGCGGTCGTCGATCGAGGATCTCGCCGACTGGGCGGAGGTGGAGCGCCCGGATCTGGCCCGGCTCGCCGCCAACGGCAAGGTGGTCATCCTGTTCTCCGACATCGAGGGGTCGACCGCGCTGAACAACCGCATCGGGGATCGGGCGTGGGTGCGGCTGATCGATCGGCACAGCCGGCTGGTGCGCCGGTTCGTCAAGAAGCACGACGGTTACGTGATCAAGAGTCAGGGCGACGGGTTCATGGTCGCGTTCGCCCGGCCGGAGCAGGCGGTGCGGTGCAGCGTGGAGTTGCAGCGGGCCTTGCGCAAACGACCGGACCGCATCCGGGTCCGGATCGGCATCCACCTGGGCCGGTCGGTGCGCCGCGGAGACGATCTGTTCGGCCGTAATGTGGCGTTGGCCGCCCGGGTGGCCGGCGCGGCGGAGGGCGGAGAGGTTCTGGTCAGCCAGGCGGTGCGCGATGCGCTCAACAGCGCCGGGGACGCCGGGTCCGACGAGGTCGCCGGCTTCGATGTCGACGACGGTCGCGAGGTGTCGTTGAAGGGTTTCCCGGGCAGACACCGGTTGTTCGCCGTACGCGGCCAGGCTGGTTTCCGGCCGCGACCCCGCCCGAAGTGATCGACGTCACACATGATGTGGATCATTCACCCGACGTCCCGCCAAGCGGTGTGTACATCGACGAATCAGGCGCTCAACGGGGCATTCGCGGTCCGTTTCGCCGAAGCGACGGGTGTGCCGGCAACCAGCGGAGAACACCGCGTGGCGCGTTGAGGGTTCGTTTCGTCGCGATGAGCATCTACCGTTAGCGCCCGAGGTACCGACTCGGCGGTGACGTCGCCGTCGTGCTGTAGCTCTCACCGAGGCACCGATTGGCAGTGAGCAATCACGGGTAATCCCTGACAGCTTTCGCCGGGAGTTCCGGTAGACGGCGAGTAGGAGTTGAACGTTGAACGCATTCACGAGCGAGCGACCCAGCGACACCGGCAGCACCGGTGTGACGGTGCAGACCCGGGTGCGGGTGTATCCCGGCACCGACGCCGAGGCGCGCGGAGTCGTCGTGCAGGACTTCGGTGACACGGTCGGATACGGCCTCGACACCGACGACCGGCCGAGCGGTGAGAAGGCCTGCCGGTGGGCGGTCATGCTCGACGCGGGTGACCTGGTCCTCGTCGACAATGAGGATTTGATCGCCGACTGACCGTTCGTTGTGCCAGCATGGACGTCGGGTCGGGTTGGCTAAGCGATGGGGTGGGTGGACATGCGTGTCACCGAACTTCCGAACCGCTCTCGATCCATGTTCCGGCTGATCGGCGTCATCAGTGCGTTCGTGCTGGCGGGCTCGATGGCCTGCGGCATCGGCTTCGTCAGCGCCGTCATGGGCGTCGGCAGCCCGACGGCGGCCGCGCAGCCGTGTCCCGACGTGGAGGTGATCTTCGCGCGCGGCACCGACGAACCGCCCGGTGTGGGCGGCGTCGGCCAGGCGTTCATCGACGAGTTGCGGCCCCGGATCGGCGACCGCTCGCTGTCGGTGTACGCGGTGAACTACCCCGCCAGCAGTAACTTCGGCGCGGGCATCGAGTTCGCCCGCACCGTGGTCGACGGGATCCGCGACGCCGCCGATCGGGTGCAGACGACGGCGGCCAACTGTCCGGACACCCGGATCGTGCTGGGCGGCTATTCGCAGGGCGCGGCGCTGGCGGGCTACGTCACGGCCGCGGCGGTTCCCGAGGAAGTGCCGGTCGAGTTCCGCTCCTATGTTCCCGAGCCGATGCCCCGCGAGGTCGCCGACCATGTCGCGGCGGTGGTGCTGTTCGCCCAGCCGTCGTCGGCGTTGTTGCAGCGCTATGGCGCCCCGCCGATCGCGATCGGATCGGTGTACCAGGACAAGACGCTCGAGCTCTGCACGGAGGGCGACACCATCTGCAACGGCGTCGCCGACGTCATGCCCACCTTCGCCCACGTGACGTACACGTGGAACGGGATGCCGGCCGAGGGCGCCGCGTTCGCGGCTGACCGCCTCTAGGTGTACTGACTCTGCGTTGGTGCCGCTGCGGCGAGCGAGTGCGCGTCGGCGGATCAGCGTGCGGTGAGCGCCCGTTCGAACGTGAGCACCGGAACCAACTCCCCCGACGGCGCGACTTGTTCTTCCGGTCCGCGGGTGTGGACGAATCCGGCGCCGTGCAGCACCCCCTGTGACCCCTCGTTGGCGGGATGGGTGCGGGCGTCGAGACGGGTGAGACCCGACCGGGCGGCGAGGTCGACGACGGCCCGCAGGGCGTTGCGTGCCGCGCCCCGGCCGCGGGCCTGCGGGGTGAGCCAGAAACCCACCTCGGCGCGGCCGTCGTGGATGTCGAACAACACGATGCTGCCGAGGAATTGGTTGGACGACGCGTCGGCGATGGCGAGCACGGCCAGCGATCCGTCGGCCAGCCCGTCGGCGATGACACCGTCGATCTGGTCCCGCACGGTCTGCGGGGTGTATTCACGCAACGGCAGATGCCCGTACTGGCGCACGGCGGTGTCCGTCGTCCCGGCGGCGAAAGCCTCGGCGTCGGCGTGGTCGAGCCGGCGGACAACGACATCGCCGGCCCGGCACGGCAGGTGTTCAGCGATCACCCTGCCCAGTCTGCCTGTCGAGGCGGTCCGGCCAGGGCATCCCATGGCCGGTGAGCTCGTCGGGAATCTCGTTGGCCAGACGTTGACGTCGCACGAGATCGACCTCACGGTTCGGCTGTTCTTCTCGAATGCCTACTTCGTCCGGATCGAATCGCCCCTTCACGCTGCATGTCTCCCGGCCGCGAGGCGTCCGTTGCGTCCGGAGCAAGGTGCACCGGATGGGTTCCTGCCGACGCGAGAGCTGGTGAATCAAGTCGTCAGCGAATCGTCGATCGACGACAAGGCAGGTTGACGGTGTCCTTCGAGAACGGAGCCACTGTGGTTGTCAAACCGGACGACACCTTCGAGGCGTGGACATACAGAAGCATCCCGGCGTGTCCGGAGACTCCGTTCCGTGGGAAGGATGGAGTCATGTCAGGCAGTACGTCGAAGAGGTACCCGGTCGAGTTGCGTGAGCGGGCGGTTCGGATGGTCGGCGAGGTCAGGGCCGATCATGAATCGGAATGGGCGGCGATGACCAAGGTCGCTGAGTTGCTCGGGATCGGGACACCGGAGACTGTGCGCAAGTGGTGCCGGCAAGCCGAGGTCGACGCGGGCCAGCGGCCCGGTGTCAGCACCGAGGAGTCAGCAGAACTCAAGCGACTCAAGCGCGAGAACGCCGAATTGAAGCGGGCCAACGCAATCCTCAAGAGCGCCTCGGCTTTCTTCGCGGCCGAACTCGACCGGCCACTGCGCTGAGCGTGCGCTACATCGACGAGCATGTCGGTGTCCGCCACACTGATGCCGACGGGCCAGGTCTGCGTTGGGGTGTCGAGTCGATCTGTGACCAGCTCACCGAGCTGGGCGCCAAGATCGCCCCCGCGACCTACTACGAACACCGCGACCGCAGACCCACCAAGCAGCAGGTCCGCGACGCCGAACTGACGCCGAAGATCCGTGCGGTGCACGCCGAGAACTACGGCGTCTACGGCGCCCGGAAGGTATGGCTTACGCTGAACCGACAACGGCCAGAAGACGCGCCGCCGATCGCGCGCTGCACACTGTGGAGCGGCTCATGGGCGAACTCGGCCTGACCGGCGCGGCGCGCGGGAAGGTCAAGCGGACCACGATCAGTGATCCGCGTACACCCAAGCCGCTGGACCTGGTGGACCGCAACTTTCGGCCGTTGGCACCGAATCGCTTGTGGGTGGCCGATTTCACCTATGTCTCGACGTGGTCGGGATGGTGCTACAGCGCATTCGTGATCGACGCCTACGCCCGGCGGATCCTGGGCTGGTCGGTGGCGACCACGATGACCAGCCAGCTCGTCGTTGACGCGGTCGAGCAGGCGATCTGGACGCGCCAGCATGAAGGCAACGACCTGGCGGGGCTGATCGCCCACCACGACCACGGAACCCAATACCTCTCGGTGGCCTATTCCCAGCACCTGACCACCGCTGGGATCAAGCCCTCCACTGGGGCGGTGGGGTCGTCGTATGACAACGCCCTGGCCGAATCCGTGATCGGGCTCTACAAGACCGAGCTGGTCAAGCCGCGGCGGCCGTGGAAGGGCTTCGATGACCTCGAGATCGCCACCGCCGAATGGGTCGACTGGTTCAACCACCGCAGGCTCTACGAGTACTGCGGCGACATGCCCCCAGCGGAGCTGGAGGCCGCGCACTACGCTCAACAACCGACTTCGGCACCCGCCGAAGTCTCAAACTAGAAAGTCTCCGGACACGCCGGGATGCTTCTATATCGTGTCAAGGGGTGTCGGCACTGGATGCGCTGCAGCGAGGGTTCGGTAGAGCTGTCGGGTGACGTAACGCTTGAGTGAGCGCATGATTTCCTTGGTGGTGCGGCCTTCGGCAC
>Ga0310822_100274_pt1 | contig 29190 bp, 28 predicted proteins | sample P4_ome_2_FD_201313 | JGI IMG/M metagenome (GOLD analysis project Ga0310822, IMG submission 201313) | Sorghum-adapted microbial communities from Joint BioEnergy Institute, Emeryville, California, United States - P4_Day56_Rep2 | ecosystem: Engineered > Bioreactor > SSF (Solid state fermentation) >... | reverse complement strand
TGTGGTAACAGAAAGAAAGTTGCACGCCATCAACAGCGAAAAAGAAAAGAAAACTCTAAAGAAAAATGATAAAAAGAGTGGTTATACTCAAAAAGCTTAAATCCATTGGGTTTAAGTTTTTTTATTGTGTTAATTATCTAATTATTATTTAAACTAACCATAAAATTAACTTTTGACCGGTTATTAAAGATGGGTTATTATGGAATCAAAATGATAAGGAGGTTGAATTAAATGATATCTAAAAATCAAACCGTTATTGACCAAGAGAAAGTGGTAGGTATATCCCGTCGCATTTATTTTTCTAAAATGAAAGGCAAAGGAAAAAGCACTCTAAGCGTAAATGTTAAAGATGCTATGACAGGACTTATTGGAGGATTCATAACTATCTTTGTCCTTGCTTACCTGACACAAGTCACATCTACATCTTGGTTAATGGCTCCTTTTGGAGCAAGTTGTGTATTAGCATTTGGTGTTTGGAATGCTCCTCTATCTCAACCGAGAAATATAATTGGTGGACATTTTATTTCTACATTAGTGGGATTGATTGTCTACCACTTTTTAGGTAATGATACCTGGACGTTAGCTTTAGGAGTGGGAGCAGCTATAGCATGCATGATGATTACGAAAACGACGCATCCACCTGCTGGGGCAGATCCGATAGTGGTTATATTAGGGGCGTACACATGGAATTACTTAGTTACTCCTGTATTAATTGGCTCCATAGCTATTGTTTTAATAGCTTTATTAGTAAATAACTTACGTAGTAATCGTGAGTATCCTACTTTTTGGTTATAATCAGATATTTAAGTATTGAATAGAAATAGCAGTTTTAGTAAAGAAACATCAATTCATCTACAAAATAAGGTTCTATGACGTCGCTTCTGTAAACAAACCTTCTATTCTAATGGTATAATTAACCAAAATGTTAAGGATGGAAGGTGCTATATGATTAATATAGGACTACTGCTTCTAGGTTTTATTCAGCTTTTTACAGCAATAATCACTTTTATGAATAAGTCAAGTTTATTCGGAATTGCACCATTACCAAAAGAATTGTCTCATTATCGCTATATGCTTACATCACTTTGGATATCTGTAGGAATTATATTTATTATGGGTTCTTGGAACTCTGTTATAGCTCCAGGGGCGGCTTTATTAGCTGTTATTAATGTTATCCTAGAGGTGGTCTTTTATTGGAAGAGTGATTTTCCGAAATGGTACACAATCTTAGGCACAATTGTGATGGGAGGGTTGGGTATTTGGAGTAGTTTTTCTATTTCTTTTTAGGAAATGCGGACGGGAATCCTCTGCCTTTTTAGATGAGAGTTCGCTTTGCCCGAATCACCTTTGTGGGGATGACAAGGGCAAAATTTTTAATACTTTTCTTGACTATATGTAGTGAAAAATATTTGATAAAATAGATGGTAAATAGCCTTTCATACTATATGTATGAAAAAATCTGCCATAAAACATGCTCGAACTTGTGTCTACAATGTCAATTATCATATCGTTTGGTCTGTAAAAGATCGAAGAAAAGTGTTTACTACCGAGATAGAATGCTATCTGAAAGACCTTTTTCAAGAAGTTGCACAGGAAAAAGAGTTTGAAGTCGCGATGATGGAAGTGGGTGAACAAGACCACATTCACGTTTTTGCTTCTGCTCATCCGAAGATTGCCCCTTCGTATATCGTGAAAATGCTAAAAGGAATTTCTACCCGTAAATTGTTTTTGAAGTTCCCACAACTGAAAAAGAGACTATGGGGTGGCGTAATGAAGAAAGCACGCTACTATTTGCTTCGTCGCAGAGAGAAAGGGTTTGGCTCTGCTCGCGTTGTTTATCGCTATGAATTAATTCGTTGGAACGAGTTGCATAAGTGGCAGCGGTGCGGATGGAAAGTGATTGTATAGAATCGGTCGCCCGCCGGGGAGACTCGGTGGGTGGCTCGTAAAGCAGTGATATTACGAAGAGTATTTCACATAAGTAGCAGCGTTACAAATAAGGACATGCCAAGGCAAACAAATCTAATTTCCAATGAGTCTTTGCAAAAGGACTCCATTTACCTCCAAAGAGGCTAAATGCACGCGAGATTGAAAAAAAGATAATGAAATACATCAAAAATGTGAGCAACATTTTAATCACTTCCTAATTTCAAAATAAATATCGAAGTAATGTACCCGAAATAAAAAGGCCGGTATTAGACCGGCAAGTGAAAGAGGTGTGCCCTAATACACTGTTACTTCTCTATTATATATGTTCAACTAAAGAAGTTCAGCAAGAAAGCACCCGTCTTCCAAACGCAGACAGAGACGGTCAATGATCTCTTGCTTATTTTCACTTATTTGATCCATGAATAAAGCGACATTCTTACGGATTTCCGCAACAGTGTGGTAAAACACATTATGGATGACATCGGCTTTCAACTATTTCCACAAACCTTCAACCAAGTTGAGTTCAGGGCTGTAAGGCGGTAAAAACACAAGCTCTAACCGCGCTTTGTTTTCTTCCAAAAAAGGCTGGAGTATTTTGGCGTGATGGATACGCGCGTTATCCAAAACCATCACGATTTTTCCTGTCGGATACGAGTCCATTACCATTTGAAGAAAAGCTAAGAATGTCTCGGCTGTATACTGTTCGTCTTCCTTCCAGAGTATGTGTCCTGTTTCGTAATTCACAGTGGCCAAGAGCTTGACGCCCCGGTGTTTTCCCGTCGTTTTTATGATCCGTTGCTTGCCTTTAAGAAACCAGGTACGCTGCAAAGCTTGGGAATCCCGAATCATGGATTCGTCTTCAAATAAGAGGTGGTCGATTTCCCCATTTTCAAGTTTTTTTTAATTCGGGAAACGTGGTTTCTTTAAATGCTTGCTGTTTGTCTTTGTCCGCTGCGGCTAGCGTATAGGTTGGCATGGTATAGCTCAGATTCAAACGGTGAGCCAAATTCGCTACGCTTTGCAGAGAATACGTGACTTTGAATTCCCTTTTGATATACTCTCCCATCAAATGCAAGGTCCAATTGAATTTGGCTGTAAATCCGATTTCATGCGGAAGCTTTTCAACAATGGTTTGCTTGAACTGCTCTTGTTGTTCTTTGGTTAATCGCGTTGGCGCTCCAGGGGAATGGTTCATCTTTAGCCCATCGAGGCCATGATCTTGATAAGCATGAATATACTTGGATACTGTTTTTTCGCTTCGCTTTATGATTCCAGCGATTTGCTTCATCGTCATGCCTTGCAGATGCAAATGGATCGTTTGATATCGTTCAAACATGCGGCGGTTTTTTTCTTTCTTCATACGAGCATCGAGTTCAATTATAGCTTGTTTCTGGTTCATTCCTCATCATCCGTTCTTGAATTGGTTATAAACTATTTCGACAAGAACAGGGGTAATCCTCTCCCTATATTTACCGATTATCAAAGATTCTCAAACGGAAGTTCTTTCTTTGAACTTATATAGAAAAATAACAGAAAAAGGGAGTTATATTATACCAGGATGAAGGCAAGAGCGTTTTATAAGTTGGCGCTTATGCTAAAGCTTGAAGTGCTGGCTGAGGATCCGGACCCGGTTCCGGCATGAGTAAGGAGGGAAAATATGATAGGGTATCAACGAGTGAGGATGTTTCTAAAAAGGAGGGGTCTCCATAAATTTGAGGTAATACTACATTATAAAAGGGGCTGACCCAAACTAACATGGCTTGGCAGCCACCACAACGTATGAAAATGTACTTGGCCTGTGGCCTGACTTCTTCCATAATGGAAGAAGCAGGCCACAGGCCGAACTTTTTTTGGTGGGACTTACCCCGTGACTCAAACCGGCCGACTACATCCCATGAGCACCGCTGATTATTGCCACGAGCATGTGTATAAAAATACTTCGCTTATGGATGTACGACCTGTAATCCGTCCTACATATAAGGAAGTGATTTGAGTTGGATGCCATTATTGAACGTTGTGCTGGATTGGACGTTCATCAGGAAACCGTCGTCGCTTGTGTGATGTATGGTCCGTTAGATCGTAAACCAAAACAAGATACCCAAACATTCCCTACTACGACGAAAGGATTGCTTGCCCTTCACGATTGGCTTCTTCAGTGGGAGTGTACTCATGTTGCCATGGAAAGTTCCGGTGTCTACTGGAAGCCCGTATGGAACATCTTAGAGGACAGCTTCACACTTGTTTTAGCGAATGCCCAACGTATCAAAAATGTGCCCGGGCGAAAAACCGATGTAAACGATGCGGCTTGGATTGCCCAACTTCTTCGGTGCGGGCTCATTACTCCGAGCTTTGTTCCTCCTGAAGATATCAGAGATTTGCGAGACTTGACTCGTTATCGTCGAAGGCTTCTTGGCCACGCCACGTCAGAGAAGAATCGGATTCATAAAATTCTGCAAGACGCCAACATCAAATTGACTACGTATGTCAGTGATCTATTCGGTGTTTCCGGTCGAGCACTTCTGGAAGCCGTCATAAACGGAGAAGTCCTTACGGCTGAACAGGTGAGAGATCTCGTCAAAACCTCTCTGAAACGTAAAGTACCAGAGCTTCTAGATGCTTTGAACGGACGAGTGCGAAAGCATCACCGAAGAATGATGCGAATGCATATGGATCACCTTTTATATATTGAGAATCAAATCGCAGAATTGGAACAGGAAATTGACAGACTCCTGCAGCCTTATCGCGAATCGGTCACACTGATTCAAACCATTCCCGGAATCAAAGAGGATGCGGCAGCGGTCATCCTCGCTGAGATTGGAAATGATATGTCTTGTTTTCCATCCGATGCACACCTTGCGTCATGGGGCGGGCTCAGCCCCGGAAACAATGAGAGTGCTGGTAAAAAAAAAAGCACCCGAACCACCAAAGGGAACAAGAGCTTAAAAGCAGTCCTATGTCAGGCAGCCTGGGCTGCGAGTAAAACGAAAGGGACTCGGTTGGCTTCTTTCTTTTACCGAGTCCAAAAGCGAAGGGGACAGAAGAAAGCGACGATGGCGACGGCTCATCTTCTGTTACGTATCATCTACCATATGTTGCAAGACCGAGTTCCGTATCAAGAGCTGGGCTGGGAGTATGTGCCCAATCCGACTCGCGGAGTGGAGTATTGGATTCGAAAAATTGAGTCACAAGGGTTTACCGTACAGCTTGAGCCTCATGAAATAACCTCAACATAATGAAAAAATTTCCATTTTAAATACATATAATAGAGATCCGCCCCTTTTTTTGCTTTTTTGAGGACATTTTCGTATAAAAAGTCTAAATAGACGAATGGGTGACAGCCTCTTTTTTGTCTTTTTGGGTCAGTTTTTCTCTTTTTTGGAGTTAGGCGGCTCCTCTGGCCGCCTTTTTCAGGAGATTATGAGCGATGCTGATGAGCCCGATCTCGATGCTCACCTTGGCCAGCCCACGAAGGGAAAACCGACGGAACGACCGATTGCCCTTGAACTGACCGAAAACACTCTCAATGTCCACTTTTCGTTTCGCATAGAGTTGTTTTCCTTCGTCTGTCCAAAGGCGCTCCTGTACTTTCTTTTTATATTGTTGGTAGGTAGTGTTTACCTGGGTGCTACGTCCATGTTTGGATGTGGTGCATGTGGAACGGAACGGACACCCTTCACATTCTCTACACTGATAGATGCGAGTGGTGGATTCATATCCGAATTCTGTTCGTTGTCTTTTCTCAGAAACAAAGGACAACTCTTTCCCTGCAGCACAAAGAAACACGTCTTTTTCCTCATCATACACCCAGTTCGATTGGTGATGAGGATTCTTCTTAAACGAACGTGTTTGTTCTTTTTCATACATCCCATATTTTACGTATGCTTCTTGTCCTTGCTCTTCCAAATAGGCATAATTCTCTTCTGAACCATATCCTGCATCGGCGATCACGTTCTTCGCTTTGACTCCAAACTTCTCTTTGGCTTCCTGGAGGTGTGAGATGAGGCAGCGAGTATCACCTGGACGTTGATGAACGGTATAGGCGAGAATGAATTGATCATTGGAAGCCATCTGGACATTATATCCTGGCTTCAACTGCCCATTTTTCATGTGATCTTCCTTCATTCTCATAAAGGTCGCATCTGGATCGGTCTTGGAGTAGCTGTTTCGCTCCCCACAAGTCGCAAGTTGTTTTTCGTATTTAGCGCTTCGTGGGAGAAAATCAGTTTTCATTTTCTTTACAGCCTTTTTCAGTTCTTTATTTTTCGGCTCTTGTTCCAAGCGCTTTTCCCATTCCTGCACTTTCTTCTCAATTTTTTCGGATGTAATAAGGGACTTTGTTTCTTCTTTTGAAGGGGGCTCTATTTCTTCTTTCGCTACGATCCCATCAATGTGCTGGATGAGCTGGTCCACTTTCGTTTCCAGCTTCTTTTTGTAGTTTTCTGTACTTTTTTTCCAAACAAAGGTGTACCGGTTGGCATTTGCTTCTATCTTCGTACCGTCCACAAAGTAATCATCGAGATGGACATGGCCTTCTTCAACAAGAAGCATGAGGACTTGTTTGAATAGCTCTTCTACCAATCCTTTTCCTCGTTCGGACCGAAAACGGTTGATCGTGCGAAAATCGGGTTTTTGAAAGGCGCTTAACCAAAGGAGAGGGAGGCTGATGTTTTCTTCGAGTTGACGTGCAATTTCCCTGCCTGAATAGATTTTTTGCGTGTAGGCATACACGAGAATCTTGGTCATCATTTTGGGGTGATAGCTACTGCGACCACCACCAGGATAGTAGCGGAGGAAATGGTTGTCGGGAATCCGTTCAATCATTTCATTCACAACACGGGCCACACTATGTTGGGGGATGAGTTCACTGATATCCATTGGAAGCATCAGTTGATTTATGTTATACTCAAGAAAGGAAATATGATCATGTTTCATAAGAGAATCGCTCCTTGTTTAATTGTTGTTGTGGTGACTCAATTATAACAAAAAGAGCGATTCTTTTATTATGTTAAAGATAGAAAAAAGGGGCTAACCCTGAAAGGTCATGTTATATGTCCTTTTGGGTCAGTCCCTTTAATATTTTTCATTCTTTCTCTGCTCATCATTCTTGAATACATCCAGCAAAAGCTCCATATTGCTGTCCTCCTGCGCTTCCCAGCTGGTTGCGAAACGGACACGATGTGAAACTCCGAGTATGTCGTATTTTTGGACAAGGTGCTGGCGTGCCGAGCCGACAATAAGCGAATGCAGCCGGACATGTCGGCTCATTCCCAATTCGGCGAGCCGCTCGCGCACAGGAAGCGAGATGTGTCCCACACCGTCCGTCACCATAACGAAATCGGCGTCGCGAAATGCGGCGCTTTGTTCTACGAACTCAATACCGCGCCGGATTGGTGCGTCAAAATGCGTGCCGCCCCCGAACGCCATCTGCGATAGGCTGTAGAATGCCGGCCAATCCGGTTTCCGGTGATAGAGCGGCTGTTCTTTAAGCTCGCCTTTCGCGCCGAACAGCAGGAGCAGAAAATCACGCCTTTCCGACAGACTGAGAGCCGCGAAGGTCATGGTGAAAATCTGTGCCAGCCTTAGCTTGCTTCCGCGCATCGAATGTGACGTATCCAGCATGCAGATGACCGGGCCTTTCTGTGGCTCTTCAATGAAACCGGTGGTATTGTACGTCATTAGCTTCTGCTCAAGCCATTTCACCATAAAGTACGGCTCATAATTTTCGTCAGAAAGCAGCGCTGCCTCGCTTGGCAGCATGTGTGAGATGTCGCCGGACTGCCGCAGGTCGTCATATGCCTCCGGAATACGTGTGGTACGCCTTTTTCTTTTGCTCACCCGGTACTGATGTACATTGCGTCCGACTTCCTGCAGAAACGAAAGCAAATCAGGGTGTTTCTGCAGTTTTTCCACCCATTCCAGATAGCGGTCGAACGCCTGGCGCCTTAGCTTGCCGAGTTCGCTTCCCCAGCGCCGGTTGGCGAACCGCTGGCTTGCTTCCAGAAGTTCATGCAAAAATAAGCTTTCTTCTTCTTCGGTGGAGAGCGTTTGTTTCAATGAAGTATCCAGCCATTGCCCCAGTTCTTCTTCAAGCCGGGACATTGCTTCTTTTTCCTGGCGTGCAAGTCGTTTTTGCTGTTTTTCCCGTTTGGCGAGAGCTTCTTCTGCCTTTTTCAACTTCTGTTTTAACTTAGACCTCTTGGTAAATTCGGTGCGCATCTCTTCCTGCAGGAAAGAAATACGTTCGCGCAGCGCCTGGATTTCTGCTTCCACCAACGGGCGTGTATCCTGTGCTTCCTGCCTCTCTTCCGCATTTCTCTTTTCCTGTTGAAGCGTGTAGCCGACCAGCTTTAGCTTCTCAATCTGCTTTTCCGACAGCTGCTCGCTGACTTGCACCGCTTCTTCTCCCTGCTGACCTTCTGCCTGATCCACACCGAGCGAGATATGCTGTTGCTCGTCTTTTTCCCGCTGTTTCACTTCTTCTTGATAGGTATGGGTAAGCCACATCAATGCTTTTAACGCTGTTTTGAACGACGCGCTGGCCTGTGAGACGGTGCGCGGGTGGATGGTCCGGTAGAAATACTGCTTCCTGAGTGTGTCGACCAGCCAGCGGTGAAACGGCTCCGCGTCTTTGCCCGGATCGATTTCCGGTTTAGCGAGATAAAAACAGAGAAAAAAATCGGCGAACAATTCGACGGTAAACCAGTTGGCCTGCTGCTTTGCCTCCTGTATCCACTCCTGCGCCGCACGTGAAGAACGAATGAATCCGTCAAACACATAGCGGTCGACACGGGTGCTGCGAATCATCATCTGCCATCACCGCCGTTCTAGAGGGTATAGTCGTATTCGGTGCCGGGAATGTCTTTGTCAAACAGCGTCCGGTATAATCCCTGGAGACTTTGCAGAATACGCTCGCCCTGGATACGCAAGCGCGTATATTTCACCGCATAGCGATCCGGCTGAATCAGCAGGAAGTTGCGGCCAAGCAGATAGGATTCGATGTCCTTCTCTTTTTCCTGCCAGGCCAGCAGCATAAAACGGTTTGTGTACAGCAGGCCGCATGTCTTCGATGAATGGATATTTTCCCCAGGAAACATTGTGCTTTTTTTCACATTTTATTGTAAAATAATAGAAGAGAGGTAGAAAGGAGGAGATTTTTGTATATATGGAAGAGAAAAAGAGACGTACATTTGTAGTAAAAATGATTGCAATTATATTGAGTCTGACAGGGATTGCACTGACGGCGATGGGAGCTCTCAATTACTGGTCCGCCAAACGGTTGATTGTGACGTCCCTGGAGGAAAACGCCCGCTCGCAGGTAAACATTCACGCAAGCCAGCTGGAAACATGGCTTAATACCCGCATGTCGGAAGTGGTCATCATGGCGAATACGGATATCGTTCGTTTTGGAAACAAACAAGAAGTTCTTACGTATTTTCAGCGTGAGCGGGCAAGGATGGGCAGCACGTATTCTTCGATTGGACTGGGGGATACACAAGGAAATTTAACCCTTGATTTTGGTGTTACTATCCAGATTGGCAGCGAATCCACGTTTCCCGATGTGATGGCCGGAAAGAATATCATTTCCAATCCGTTTCCTGATAAAGCGGACGTCTCTAATCTCATTATCTCTTTCGAAACCCCCATTTTTGATAGAAATGAAAAGGTGAAAGGACTGATCAGCGGGGCTTCCCCAATAAAGGAAGTATTTAAGAAAGTGACGGATTTCAAAGTGGGGAGCTCGGACATCGTATATGTATTCCAGGCGGATGGCACTCTCATCCACCATCCGGATAAAACGAAGATATTGAAAGAAAACGTACTGAAGCAGGGCGATGAGGCACAAAGAGAACTGGCTGGCCAGATGATAAAAGAAAAGAGCGGGATGAAGCAGGTTACCATTGGTGGAGTTGAGCGTATGGTATTCTTTACAACCGTAACAGGCACGCAGTGGATCATGGTACTGGATGTACCGTTGCAGGAATTCATGGCACCTCTTACTGCGCTTCTTTTTAAAGTGATTGTCTCGGCGGTTATCACCCTTCTTGCCATTGGGGCGGTTTTGTATTTTGTGCTTCGCCGGCCGTTCCGCAGAATTCGTGAAATCTCTGCCTTGGCCAATCAGGTGGCAAGCGGTGATTTACGTGTGCAGCCGCTTCATGCTGAAGGGAATGACGAAATCGGTCAGTTGTCGCATGCTGTCAACGAAATGGTTGATAATCTGCAGACATTGATTCGGCGTGTTCATACGACGGCGGAGCAGGTGGCCGCTTCTTCGCATGAATTAGCAACCGGAGTAGGGCATACCAGCCAAACCCTGGATCAGATTACGGCCTATACTCATGAAGTGGCGTCCGGAGTAGAGAATCAGGTAAAAGGGATCGAGAGGACATCGCAGATGATGGGGGAAATGAACGAAGGGGTACAGCGTGTCGCTGCTTCTTCGTCCGTCGTATCAGAAGCAGCCCAGCAGACAGCTCATGAGGCAGAGCAAGGAAATGGGGTGATTCAGAAGGCGGTACAGCAGATGGACACGATTCGCGTCTCAGTGGATGATGCGGCTTCGATCGTTCGTGTGCTTGGTGAAAGATCAAACCAGATCGGGGATATCATTAGCGTGATTACAGAAATCGCCAATCAGACGAATCTGCTGGCGTTGAATGCGGCGATAGAGGCGGCGCGTGCCGGGGAGCAGGGCAAAGGATTCGCCGTAGTAGCGAATGAAGTTCGGAAACTGGCGGAGCAATCGAAAGGCTCCGCCGCTCAGATTGCACAGATGGTACAGGATATTCAGAAAGATACCCAGCATGCTGTGAAGTCAATGGAAAAAGGCACGCATGAAGTAAAAAACGGTATGGTTGCCGTCGACGATGCCGGTCGAATTTTCCAAACAATTCTGCAGGCGGTTGAGAAGATCTCCGATCAAATTGTGGAGATTTCCGCTTCGTCACAGCAGATGTCGGCCAGTTCACAGAACATTATGAGAGAGGCTAAGGACATTTTAGACATAGTGCAGAAATCGGCCGTACATTCTCAAAGCGTTGCCTCATATTCTGAGGAGCAGGTAACATCGATTCAGCAAATAGCCGCTGCTTCCACTATGCTAAGCCGGATGGCGGAAGAGCTGCACCAAGCCATTAGACAATTCAAAATTTAAAACGAGAAAATATTTATATAATTCTTAGTTGACTTTGCGGTTTAATTTGCTAAAATAAAATCAACAACTGAACATGAGAACAATTCAGACTCTTATCCAGAGAGGCGGAGGGACTGGCCCAGTGAAACCTCGGCAACCATTGGATCCTGAAACAGGATTTGAACGGTGCCAACTCCAGCAGTGCGTATGCGCTGAAAGATAAGAGGTCGGACGGACTTTAGTATATCGTATGCATTCGTCGACCTCTTGCCCGGCAAGAGGTCGTTTTTATTTCTCTTTACAGGAGACCAGGAGAAAGAGGGAGAAAAGGGCATGATTAAATTACAGAATGTTAGTAAAAGTTATATGTCACCCAATGGTGTTTTTCAGGCGGTAGCGCCGGCTTCGCTTCACGTAGAAGAAGGGGACGTGTACGGCATCATCGGATTTAGCGGTGCGGGGAAATCGACGCTGCTGCGGATGGTCAACCTGCTTGAGAAACCGGACGACGGGAAAGTGTATGTGGATGGTCAGGAGTTGACAAGTCTGTCAAAAAAAGACTTGCGGAAAGCACGGCAGTCCATTGGCATGATCTTTCAACACTTTAATCTTTTAAATAACCGGACCGTAGCAGGAAACGTAGCGTTTCCGCTTGAGGTCGCCGGAATCGGGAAAGAAGAGAGAGAAGCACGGGTTCGCGAATGCCTGGAAATTGTGGGACTCACAGAGAAAATAAACAGTTATCCGTCCAAACTGAGCGGTGGACAGAAACAGCGGGTCGCCATTGCGCGGGCGTTGGCCAGTCGGCCAAAAGTGCTGCTGTGTGACGAACCGACGTCAGCATTAGATCCGCAGACTACGCGGTCGATTCTGGCTTTCCTTAAAGAAATCAACCAGAATCTGGGTGTTACCATTCTTCTGGTAACACATGAAATGAACGTAGTGAAAGAGATCTGCAACAAAGTGGCGGTAATGGAGAACGGGCATCTCGTTGAAAAGCTGTCGCTCTCCGAAAAAGAAATCGCGCCGAAGACCGATATTGCCAAACTATTATTTGAAGAGGAATTCACAGAGAAAAGAGGGGTCATTCATGTTTGATAATATTATTCCGCTGCTGCCGGAAATAGGTCTTTCTATCGTGCAGACCTTCGTGATGGTTGGCATTTCCATCGGAGCTGCACTGTTGTTAGGAACTCCGCTCGGTATTCTGCTCTTTTTGACAGACAAAGGACAACCTTTGGAAAAGCCGATTTTATTCCGAATCCTTAGCACCCTTGTTAATGTGGTTCGTTCATTTCCATTTCTGATTTTGCTGGTGGCATTGATTCCGCTGACGCGGGCGCTTATCGGCACAACCATCGGTCCGGTAGCGGCAGCCGTTCCGCTCTCGATTGCGGCGATTCCGTATTTCGCCCGCTTGGTTGAGCAGTCACTGCGCGAAGTATCAAAAGGCGTCATCGAAGCAGCAGTGGCGATGGGAGCTTCTACATACCAGATTGTCTGGAAAGTACTGCTGGTCGAAGCGCGTTCCGGCCTTATGCTTGGATTGACGGTATTGATCGTTAGCTTCCTTTCTTACTCGGCAATGGCCGGCGTAGTGGGTGGCGGTGGAATCGGAGACCTGGCGATTCGCTTTGGCTATTACAGATTCCAGACAGATGTAATGGTCGTAACCGTTCTGCTGTTGGTCATACTTGTTCAAGCTATTCAATTTACAGGCAATCGCCTGGCGCATTTTTTAGATAAACGTTAAATAAAACATCTAGGGGGAATTTTTGTGAAAAGAAAACCTTTTATTCTCATTGGACTAATCTTAATTTTGACGGCGTTTTTAGCTGCTTGCGGAGGACAGAAGGAAGAACAGGCAACTGCAAGCCAGCCGCAGAGTGAGACAAAAGAGTTAGTGATTGGCGCGACTGCGGGTCCGTACAGTGACCAGGTGAAAAAAGGAATCCAACCGATCCTTGAGAAAAAAGGGTATACAGTGAAAATTGTTGAGTTTAATGATTATGTACAGCCAAACCAGGCGCTGGCCGAAGGTTCATTAAACGCTAATGTATTCCAGCATATTGTATATCTAGAAAATTTTGCGAAAGAGCATAACCTGCCTATTGAAGATGTAATTCAAGTGCCTACCGCACCGATTGGCATTTACTCGCAAAAGCATAAAACATTAGATGAAGTACAGCCGGGAGCAACCGTATCTCTGCCAAACGATCCGACGAACCAGGCACGTGCGCTTGTGATGATGCAGAATTTTGGCTGGATTAAGTTAAAAGATGGTGTAGATTTGCTTCGTGTATCAGAAAAAGATGTAGTGGAAAACAAGAAAAATATTAAACTGCTTCCTCTTGAAGCGGCTCAACTGCCGCGCTCGCTCGCGGATGCGGACTATGCGTTCGTAAACGGGAACTTCGCGATCGCATCCGGCCTGAAGCTAACAGAAGCTCTTGAATTGGAAGATATTCCGGATCAGTACATGAACGTTGTAGCGATTAAAACGGCGGACAAAGACAAGCAATTTGTAAAAGATTTGATCGAAGCGTATAAATCACAAGAGTTCAAGGATGTAATCGACAAGGAATTCCAGGGATTTGTCAAACCTGATTACATGAAATAAACAAAGCGGGAAAGGGAGGAAAACGGATGAGCACAACAATCGGAGAGACTCTAGAGTGGTCGGCCCGCAATTTTCCGAAGAAGACGGCTTTAGTTTATGAATTTGAAAACAAGCATCACCGCTGGGATTATACAGAATTGGATCAAAAGGTAAACCAGTTCGCCCGGGCGCTTCAGCGCCTGGGTGTGCAAAAAGGCGATGTGGTTTCTTCCTTCTTATATAATACGAGCGAATTCGTCGTGACGCTGTTTGCGACCGCTAAAATCGGAGCCATTTTCAATCCGATTAATTATCGTCTGGCTGCGCACGAGCTTCAGTATATTCTGCAGGATGGAAAAGCGAAGGTTTTGCTGTATGAAAATCAGGGTTCCGATATCGTAGCTAAAGCACGCGAGCTGGGAAATCCGGTGGAACACTATATCTACGTAGATGCTGAAATTCCGGAAGGTGCGCTGGATTTCTATGCGCTGCTTGAGGCGGAAGACACGGCTCGTCCGAATGCGAGCGTCTCGGAAGACGATTATTGCATTATGATGTATACCAGCGGTACGACAGGGCGCCCGAAAGGTGTGCTTCATACGCATCGAAGCAAAATCCATCACAATTTCATGATGATGCAGTGCATGGGACTGACGAAAGACGATATCGGATTGGCCGCGGCACCGCTGAATCATACGGCGGAGCTGCATACGTCATTCCTGCCGCGTGTGCAGGTGGGGGCAACCAATGTGCTTTTGCACCATTTCGACGTTTCCCATGTGCTTCATACGATCGAGAAGGAGCAGATCACGCATATGTTTGCGGCGCCGACGATGGTAAATATGCTGCTGCATGCGGACGATTTCGACGCATATAATCTGTCGTCGCTGCGCTTGCTCGAATACGGCGGAGCGTCGATGGCTCCTGTACTTATCCGTGAGTTTGAAGAAAAAATTGGTGCCGACCTCATCCAGATTTACGGGACGACGGAGATGGGACCCTGCATGGCGGTGTTATATGCAGACGAGCAATTGAAGAAAGCGGGTTCGGCAGGAAAGCCGAGTCTGACACACCAATTACGCATCTGCCGGGTGCAGCCGGACGGCTCCCCTACCCATCCGGACGATATTTGCGAACCGGGAGAAATCGGTGAAATTCTGGTGAAAGGACCGTGCATGATGGGCGGCTACTATAACCGTCCGGAAGCGACAGAAAAAGCGCTGGCATACGGCTGGTATCATACCGGGGATATGGGTGAATATGACGAGGAAGGGTATGTCTGGATACGCGACCGGATTGACCACATGATTATTTCGGGAGCGGAAAACATCTACCCGCGTGAGGTGGAAGATCGGCTTGTCGAGCATCCCGGGGTACGCGAGGCAGCGGTTGTGGGAAAACCGGACCCGAAATGGGGACAGATCGTGTTCGCCTATGTCGTTCGTGCTAAAGGCAGTCAGGTTACGGAACAGGAGCTGGACGAATTCCTCCTTACCGGCAATCGACTTGCCAAATACAAGCGCCCCCGTGCCTATTGTTTCGTCGATGAACTTCCGAAAACGGCAAGCGGTAAAATTCAGAAGTTTATTCTTGAAAAGCAGGCGGCCCATGTATAGAGTGAATAGAAAAAGGAGCGGACGGTACCGCTCCTTTTTCTGTGAAAATTGTGAGGAAAGAAGGAGAGAAAGAGGAAATGAGATCCAGGGAAGAAAAAGGCATTTGCCTTTTTCCACATGGAAATCATCCTCTCGTTCTTTTCTCTCTTTTCCTTCGCACCTTAAAAGTCAGCCGTCCTTTCAGCATATTTATTAGCTGATCGATTCGCTAACAATAACAGACCAGCCTTTTCCTTTGTATGCGTTATACCCTTTCGTTTGGCAGAAGGCGTATATTTTTTCTTGGCCGAAGCGGTCACGCTCAATCGTATAGCCGTATGGCTGACCTGAGAGAAGTTTTTTAACGGCAGACAACGAGGCGAGGTTTGTCTTTAGAATTCCTTGCCGATCGCGGGAAGCGATCACTGTACCCTCTTGATTAATAACATAGAGTTCGCTTTGACTATCAATTTTGACCGTGTCGATAATATCGTAGATATAATTCCAATTGAAACGGGTGGTAAAGACGCCAAGTACGGAACCGTCGTCTTCGCGAACCGGGCAAGAATAAGCGATGGTATGCCCGTTCATCGCTTTGGAATAGTACATGTCCGTAACGTAAACATTGTTTGTTTTCATTGTCTCGCGAAACCACTGGCGATCGGACATATCGAGTCCGACTAGGTTCTGGTTAACGCCAGCCGCCACAACCTTTCCCTCTACATCAGTGACGAACAAATCGAAGTATACCTCATAAATGTCAACGATCTTTTTCATAAAGGCGGTTGCTTTTCGCTTTCGTTCCGGTTCTTGAACACGGAGGCACTCTTTAATGGCATTGAAGGTAGCCCAGGCTTGCACATCACAGTTCCGTTCAAAAAGGTTGCGATCGATTTTGTCAATGGTGTCAAAAGCTACGTCCGCTGTCCGGACGGCGATGACTTCGTTTGCCTTTCTCTGGATATTACGGATGAGTTCATCGCTTTCCTGATTGGCGGCTAAACATTGCTGCGAAAATCGTTTGATTTCGTCAGCTACGACAGAAAAACCGCGTCCATACTCTCCGGCTCGTGCAGCTTCAATAGCTGAATTAAGCGCGAGTAGATTGGCCTGGGAGGCGACATGGTTAATCGTCTTTACTACTTGCCCCATTTTTTCGTTTGCCTGCTTTAGCTCATGAAGCAGCAGTGAGACATTCAACGACTCTGAATTCATTGTCTTCATGGAAATACCACCTTCCTTTTAGCCAAAATGAATTTAGTGTTATATATATGTTAGATAATTTAACATTAAATGTAAAGATATTTTTGACAAAAGGAATGTATTTTAACGAAAAAAGTGAAGCATATAGTATGTTGCTGAAAGAAAGGAATCTCTGAAGAGAATATAGAATATTTAAATTTGAGGAAAAGTAGAGAGGAGTGAAGAGATGAAACTGTATCTTTCCGTCGATATGGAAGGGATTACCGGGCTTGTGGATCAGACGTTTGTGGATGCACGAGAGCGAAATTATACGCGCGGCCAAAAGCTAATGACCGATGAAGCAAACCATGTTATTGAAGCCGCATTTCAACAGGGATTCAAAGAGATTGTGGTCAATGACAGCCATTCTAAGATGAATAACCTGGTAATCGAACGGCTGCATCCGGAAGCGCAGCTTATCTCCGGAGATGTTAAGCCGTTTTCCATGGTACAGGGACTTGATGATACATACGCCGGTGCCATGTTTCTCGGGTATCATTCACGTGCCGGAAGAAGAGGTGTGCTCAGCCACACGATGATTTTCGGTGTGAGAAATATGTACATCAACGATCAGCCGATCGGCGAGCTGGGATTTAACGCATATGTGGCTGGACATTACGGCGTCCCGCTCTTGATGGTGGCGGGCGATGACGAGACGGCGGCCGAAGCCGAAGCGCTGATACCGGGCATTACAACTGCCGTTGTGAAGCGGCAGATTTCCCGGACGTCCGCACTCTGCCTTACGCCGGAGAAAGCGGGCTGGCTTCTGCGGGAAAAAACAAAACAGGCGATTGAGAATCGGAAGAATGTGAAGCCTCTTACGCCGCCGGAGAATCCGGTTCTAACCATTGAATTCGCCAATCATGGCCAGGCGGAGTGGGCAGGCCTGATGCCGGGTACGACGATTGAAGAGAACGAGCCCGTCGTGCATTATCAAGCGAGGGACATTCTTGAAGCGTATAAAGCGATGATCGTGATGACAGAGCTGGCAATGAAAGCAACGTTTTGTTAATCAATAGGAACAAAAAATGGAAGGGGAGAGACGCATGCAAGAGAAATTTCGCGCATTGGTTGTCGATAAGACGGAGTCAGGGGATGTATCGGTTAAGGTAAAAGAGCTGTCCATAGACCAGCTTCCGCAAGGGGATGTCATCATCCGGGCTGCCTATTCAAGCGTAAACTACAAGGATGGCTTGGCCAGCACGCCGAACGGCAATATTGTTCGAACCTATCCGTTCGTACCGGGGATTGATGTAGCTGGAACGGTGGTCTCGTCAACGGATGAACGTTTCAAAGAAGGCGATCAGGTACTGGTCACCGGGTTTGAGCTGGGAGTGTCGCATTACGGCGGCTTCAGCGAGTATGTGCGTGTTCCGGCCGAATGGATTGTTCCACTTCCATCCGGATTAACGCTCAGAGAAGCAATGGTCTACGGTACGGCCGGTTTTACCGCGGCGTTATCGGTGCAGAGGCTGGAGGAAAGCGGTGTTACACCGGACAAGGGTGAAGTGCTGGTTACCGGTGCGACAGGCGGAGTGGGCAGTCTGGCTGCGGCTATGCTGGCAAAGAAGGGGTATGATGTGGTCGCCAGTACCGGAAAAGAATCCGAGCACGGCTATTTGCGGGAGCTGGGTGTGAAGGAAATTATAGCACGGGAAGACGTAGCACCTGAGAAATTCAAGCCGCTCGGTAAGACGCGCTGGGCCGGTGCAGTCGATCCGGTCGGAGGCAATACGCTGGCCTATGTGCTAAGTACAACGCAGTATGGCGGCTCTGTCGCGGTCAGCGGGTTAACCGGCGGGACAAATGTGCCGACAACGGTGTTTCCGTTTATTTTACGGGGGGTCAATCTGCTGGGAATCGATTCCGTCTATTGCCCGATGGAGGTTCGTCTGCCGTTGTGGAAACGGATGGCGGATGACTTGAAACCGGATCGCCTTGAGGATACGATTGCACACGAGATTACGCTGGATGAGCTACCACAGTCGCTTCAACGCATTTTGCAGGGACAAATGCGCGGGCGGGCCATTGTGAAATTATAAAGATTGTTTATTCATCTTAAGAGAAGGAGACATGTATATGGAACTGAAATTAAACGGCAAAGTGGCGCTGGTCGTTGCCTCTAGCCAGGGGCTGGGCCGGGCGATTGCGGAGCAGCTTGTTAAGGAAGGCGCACACGTGATGATTACGAGCCGTCACGAAGAGAAGCTGCGGCAGGTGAAAGAAGAGCTGGAACAGCTGGGGACGGGGAAGGTAGCGTACCATAAAGCGGATATTACCAGTTATGATGAAATTAAGTCTCTCGTACAGGCGACGCGTGAGACGTTCGGCGGAATTGATATTCTTATTAACAATGCCGGCGGACCACCGGGCGGCACATTCGAGCAATTTGATGATGAACAGTGGCAAAAAGCATTTGAATTAAATCTATTAAGTTATATCCGCCTCATTCGGGAGGTGCTGCCTGATATGAAGCAGGCAGGAGGCGGCCGTATCATTAATATCGCTTCTTCTTCCGTCAAGCAGCCGATTCCAGGTCTCATTCTATCTAACACATTCCGCTTAGGAATTGTAGGAATGGCTAAGACGCTGTCGATGGAACTTGCGCCCTATAACATTCTCATCAATACGGTGGCGCCGGGCCGCATCGCAACGGATCGCGTGGCGCATCTGGACCAGCTGAATGCTGAGAGGCAGGGCATTACGAAGGAAGAAATGGAAGAGAAAGCGAAGCAGGCCATTCCGCTTAAGCGGTACGGAGAGCCGGAGGAGTTCGCCAGGGTGGTAACGTTCCTCGTTTCTGGTGCCAGCACATATATTACGGGAAGCACGCTGCTGGTTGATGGCGGCATGATAACGTCAGTATAAAGAGAGAAGGGGACCGATGAATCAAATACGCAACATTTATTGTGTGGGAAGAAACTATCGGCTACATGCGGAAGAGCTGGGGAATGCGGTGCCGACTTCTCCGTTTCTCTTTTCTAAGCCGACCCATGCGTTGGTAGAAGCGAACGGGCAGACGATTGTACTGCCGGGAAATCAGGGTGAAGTGCATTACGAAACGGAGCTGGTGCTGCATATCTTTCGTCCGTATGAGCCGGGAATGAGTGTGGAAGACATAGTGGATAAGATGGCATTGGGCATTGATTTTACGCTGCGCGATGTGCAGAGTGAATTGAAGAAGAAAAGTCACCCTTGGCTGAGAGCAAAAGGATTTCCGAATTCGGCGGTGTTGACGAAGTTTCATGCGTTTCCCGGGGAAGCGGCATGCGCTGAAACGGATTTCTCGCTTTTCAAAAACGGGGAGCGGGTACAGCGCGGCAACGTGAGCGATATGCTGTTTAACATGCAGACAATTATCGAATTTGCCGTCGAGCACTTCGGATTGGGGCAGGGTGATATTATTTATACGGGTACACCGGCGGGCGTCGGTCCAGTGGCGGATGGCGATAAGTTGGAGCTGCTTTGGGGCGATGACGTATGGGGAACTTGCGTGATTCACTTACGTCTATAGATAAAAAGAAGAAAGCAAAAACACCGCACTACCGGCAGCCAGGCCGGTTGTGCGGTGTTTTTTGGTATCAGTGCGTGCCGCCGAACATTCGGCCTACACCCTGAAGTTTCTCAAGGATGATAATGAGAATGACCGAGATAAAAATAACGACACTGGAAACGGAAGCGACCAGCGGATCGTACGCATCCTGCATATGCGAGAAAATTTCGATCGGCAGCGTACGCATATCCGGAGATACCATAAACAGCGATACGGTAACATTGTCAAATGATGTCAAAAATGCGAACAATCCTCCCGAAATGATAGCCGGACGGATTAATGGCAGCGTCACTCTCCAAAATACCGTCAGCGGACTTGCGCCGAGAATCGCGGCAGCCCGTTCCAGATTGTAGTCAAATCCGCTTAAACCGGTAAGCACCAGCCGGATTACATAGGGGATACAGATAATGATGTGGGCAATCAGGAACCCTGTTCCGGTACCGGCCAGCATCAGTGGTGTAAAGTAAATAAGCAGTGCTACGCCTAATACAAGCTGAGGTACGCTAAGCGGCGAAGTCAGCAGCGACGTAATATACGATTTGCCCGGGATATCATATTTGGCTATAGCCAATGCACCAAGCGTACCGAATAAGACAGAGAAAAATGCGGCCACCAATGCGAATTTGGCGCTATTGGCAAGAGCCGTCATGAATTCCGGCCGCTCCAGCAGTTTCGTGTACCACTGGAAGGAAAAGCCCTGCGGCGGAAAACTTGGATAATTAGCGCTTGTAAAAGAAGCCGGGATGACGACAAGCAGCGGAATTAAAATATAAATAATGGTAAGGATGGCTACGAGCAGACGCAGTCTTCCCAGTGTTTTCATTATCGGAATACCTCCCTGAATCTGCTTTTTTCAAATCCGCGCGTAAAGACGGTTACAAGCAGCATGGTTGTAGCCAGAAGCACATAAGACAGCGCGGAACCGAATGTCCAGCGGAGCAGGTTGTTAATCTGATCATACGCCACAATCGGCATCATCGGTACGTTAGCTCCTCCCATGAGTGCGGGTGTAACATAGGCGCTCATCGACATGCTAAAAACAAGTACGCAGCCGGATACGATGCCGGGAAGGCTAAGCGGCAGCGTAATCGAGAAGAAGGTGCGCATCGGACTTGCACCAAGAATCGCGCCCGCTCTCTCCAGCGAAGGATCGATATTATACAGGCTTGTGGCAATCGCTAAAATCATGAACGGCAGATACGCATTAGAAAGGCCGATAACCACCCCGACTTCTGAAAATAGCAGCTTCAGCGGAGCGCTGACAATGCCGAGTGAAGTCAATATACTGTTAATGGTTCCATTTGGAAGAAGCAAGAGATACCAGCCGAAGTTGCGCACCACAATGCTGACAAGCAAAGGGGATGCGATGAGCAGCGCAATGTATCCGCGTATGCGCGGCGAACTTTTGGCCATTGTCAATGCGACCGGGTAGCCAAGCAGCAAAGATACAAGAACCGTATACAGGCTTACTTTTACTGTTATCCATAGTGACGATAGATAATAGGAGTCTGTAAAAAACAGCGCATAGTTTTTCAGACTGTATACTGCGTTTGTTGCGTTCGGGCTATCTGTATAAATAAAGCTTAAATACAGAATGTATAACATCGGTACGACAAAAAATCCAAAGATAAACAGTAAAATCGGAAGCAAAAGAAGAAGGCCGGGAAGATACGCTTTTTTCTTTTTGCGCGGCTTTGTTTTTATTGGTTCCGGTATCGTTGCCGGTTCCCGAATCACTTCTTGATGAGCATGATGTCTGACGGATTCCATCCAATCATCACCTCTTTCCCGATTTGCCATGAAGCATCATACATAGGGGTTAAAATTTGCACGGATTTTCCGAGCAGGGTAGCGTCAATCTCCCAGGAAGCTCCCAGGTAGTTCATCTGAGTAATCGTCGCTTTGTGGAAGTGTTCCAGATGTCCGGATTGTTCCGCAGAAGCGAGGGACAGTTTTTCAGGGCGAATATATAGCTTTACTTCATCTCCCGGGCGGCATGTACGCTCGCTGCCCATAATGTTGTCCGCATCGACAAACGTTACCCACCCGTCTTCCAGCTGTACGGAAATTTTTCGGTTGTTGATTTCCGCCACTGTACCGTGGAAGCAGTTGGACTTACCGATAAACTGGAAGACGAACTCGGTTTCCGGATGGTTGTAAATGGTGGTCGGTGAACTGATCTGCTCGATTTTTCCTCCGTTCATGACGACGACCCGATCGGACATGGAGAGCGCTTCTTCCTGGTCATGCGTAACAAAGATGGTCGTAACCCCAATTTCTTTCTGCAGTCGCTTAATCTCCGCACGCAATTCATGGCGCAGTTTGGCGTCTAGATTAGAGAGAGGTTCATCGAGCAGCAGCAGTTCAGGCTCCACGACAAGCGCGCGGGCGATGGCGACACGCTGCCGCTGTCCGCCCGACAACTCACGCGGGTAGCGATGCTCAAGTCCGGACATTTTCACGAGATCGAGCGCACGGGCAATGCGGTTTTGTTTTTTCGGTTTGGGCACCTTGCGCAGTCTAAGACCAAAGTCGAGGTTTTCGTATACGGTCATGTGCGGAAAGAGAGAATATGTCTGGAAAACCATTCCCAGGTCGCGTTTGTACGGGGGGATATGCGTTACGTTTTTTCCTTTAATATAGACATCCCCTTCATCGGCTTCGAGAAAGCCTGCGATTAAGTTCAAGGTGGTTGTTTTGCCGCAGCCGGAAGGGCCAAGCAGAGTGAGAAGCTCACCCTGCTTGATTTCCAGATTGATGCCGTTCAATACCGTATTAGAACCGAAGCGTTTGACGACATTTTTGATTTCCACGTCATTTCTTGTTGCCAGTATGGTCATGATACGTCCCCTTTCTTACTTATTTTTTCAACAGTTTACCAAGCTGCGGTGTTACTTCTTTCGACCAGCGATCCGACCACTCGGCTCTCATTTTCGCAAATTTCGCAAAATCAGGCTTGTACGTTTTGTCTGTTTCTTTTAGTCCGATGAACGGTTCGTATTTCTCCGACAGTTTCATTCCTTTTACGACCGGATAGAATCCCGCGTCTGCCGTCGCTTTTTGCGCCTCTTCGCCTACAAGATAGTTAATAAAATCAAGCGCTTCCTTTTTATGCGGCGTGTTTTTAACCAGGGTAGCGCTGAATGCTTGCAGCGGTACACCCTCTTTCGGTACAACCATTTTGAGCGGAACACCGGAAACAGCCAGGTCTCCAATAGCGTAGCTTCCCATCACTGTTACGTCGGCGGCGCCCTGCTGCATAGCCGGCATCATTTGCGTCGAGTTTTTGTAGAAAGTGGACGAATAACCGGCAAGTTCTTTCGCTTTTTTCAGACCAGGCTCCATGTTATCGATGCTGCCTCCGTTTGCCAGTGCCAGAGCGTATAAAGTATTAAAACCCCAGTCATTTGAAATATCCGAGAAGGCGGTTCTGCCTTTGTATTCCGGACGAGCGATGTCATTCCAGGATTCAATCGGTTTGATGTTATTCTTTTCGAAAGCCTCCGTGTTATAAGCAGGCGCGATGACAAGCCCGAAAGCAGGCGCGGCTGTTTTTTCCACAACGATAAAACGCGGATCGACGTTTTTCAGTGCAGGAACGTTCGTTTCGTCAAGAGGCTCGGTAAGTCCTTTTTCTTTGGCGCGCTGTACGTCAATCGGCACATAAAGTGCAATGTCGATCTGCGGCGCGTTTTTCTGCAGCTCTACTTTTGAGAGAATTTCACCTGAGAGGCCGGCGATGTAGTTGATTTGAATGCCGGTCTTTTCTTTGAACTTCGGAGCAATCTCGTCGCGAATGGCTTTTTCGATCTTACCTCCGTTTCCGGCGATGGTCAGCTGTTTGGCACCTTCTGCCGCAGGTGCGTTGCCAGCAGGGGCATCACCTGTTTTTTGTGCGGTAGGAACGCCGCAGCCTGCCAGGATGGCAAGCGTTAGAACGGCGAAGATAGAGATGAGTTTTTGCAGTTTATGCATAGTAATTGACCTCCTTATTAATTGGAATCCTTTCTTTTCTTTTTCATTTCTTCAAAATATTGAGCCGCACCCGGATGAAGGGGAAGATAGATATGCTTGTCCGCCTCTTCCGCTTTGATTTCTCTGGCGGCAGGATGAATATCATACATCTCGGGAAGATGTTCATAGAAACTCCGGGTTAACTCGTATGCCGTTTCTTTGGGCAGGTCGCTATGGGTGAGAAGCACATTTTTTACGACTACTGTTTCGACATCGTGGTCCAGTCCGCCGTATGTTTCCTTCGGAATAACTTTTTTTGAATAATAAGGGTACTGCCGCTGAAGCTCTGTCATTACTTGTTCCGGAATCTGCACCAGGGTAAGCGGAATGTCTTTCGCCAGCGAAGCAATATCGGGATTCGGCATGCCCGAGGAGAAAAAGGCCGCGTCAATAACCCCATCTCTAAGCGCCTGAGATGATTGGGAGAAAGAGAAATAATATTTTTTTACGTTATATCGCGTCAATTTTGCTGCCTGCAGGATACGTTCTGCCGTTAATTCCGTGCCGCTTCCGATGGGCCCCATACCAATCCGTTTCCCTTTTAAATCCTGTAGAGAACGAATTCCACTTTTTTTGGTAACTGCAATATGGATATAATTGGAATAAATTTCGGTGATGGCCCGCAAGCGGGATCGTTCGTATCGCTCTTCGGCGTTGTTTGGCTGGTTAACAGTCAGAAGCGCATCGACAGTGGCAAATCCCAGCTCCGCCTTCTTCTGGGCGACAAGTCTGGTATTTTCGATAGATGCCTTTGTGATTCGCGTACCTGTAACCGCGCCGTCATACCGTTCATAGATGTCGGCAAGAGCCTGACCGAGCAGGTAGTATACACCCGATATGTCGCCTGTGGCAATGGTGACATTTTGGCCCTGCAGCGAGGGAACAGACGCATCTTCCGATTGCCGCAGCGGATAGTATGAAACAGGAGAAGGGATTTCCTGTTTGTTTTCCGCGAGGGAGCAACCGACCGTGAGCCAGGTTAGCAAAAGAATTGCTCCCGCGAAAAAATAATGTTGTTTCATTTGCACGCTCCTTTCCTATATCAGAGTAATTGCAATTTACGTTCCAATTTTCCGATTTATATAAATGTTAACGTTTTCAATTCAGGAAGAAGGATGTTAAAAATAATTCGGCAGAGTTTGCCGGATGAGACGGCGAATTTTGCCGAATCGGCAAATTCTGCCGAATTAGAAAATATTATAATTCTTGCTCATTTTGGATATTATAAAGCTTAATTTTATCACGCAGGCTTCGCTCCGAAATTTGCAGAACACGTGCGGTTTCCTGTCGATGCCAATTGCAGTGGTGAAGCGTGGCGGCAATGGCCCTTTTCTCGATTTCTTTCATAGGAGCACCGACGGGAATGCTAATGATGCGTTCGGCGTCAGCCCGGGCAGCAGGAATCGTGGTTGGACTAGGCTGCTGAACATATTCCGGCAGATCTTCTTCCGTAATGATGTCGGAGGAGGAAAGGGCGACGGCATACTCTATAATATTTCCGAGCTGGCGGATATTGCCCGGATAGTTGTAAGCGAGCAAGAGACGGCGCGCGGCTGCTGACAACCTTTTTGGAGCTTTGTCCATTTCCCGGGAGTATTTTTGCAGGAAGTATTCAAGCAGCAGCGGCAAGTCTCCCTCTCTTTCCCGCAGTGGCGGGACCGATATAGGGATGACATTAAGCCTGAAATATAAATCTTCGCGAAACGTTCCTTCCGCTACCATTTGTTCCAGCCGTTTATTTGTAGCGCTTACAATCCGTACGTCCAGGGAGATTTTTCGGTTTGACCCAAGAGGTGTCACTTCACGTTCCTGGAGAACCCGCAGAATCTTAGCCTGCAGAGCAAGCGGCATCTCGCTTATTTCATCGAGAAATAGCGTACCGCCGTTCGCTGCTGCCCACTTTCCTTCTTTTCGCTGCGTCGCTCCGGTGAATGCCCCTTTTTCGTAGCCGAACAGTTCACTTTCCAGCAGCGTCTCCGGAATGGCTGCGCAGTTGACGATTTCTAACGGACCGTTCTTTCGCCTGCCTGTATCATGGATGGCACGCGCCACCAGCTCTTTGCCGGTGCCGCTCTCTCCGGTGATGAGCACGTTCGAATCGATATCTTTTACACGTTCAATCATGGAGAAGACATGTTCCATCGCCTTGCTTTTCCCTACGAAACATCTTCGTCCGCTGGTTTGCTGAAGCTGTGCATGCAGCGTCTCAACCTGAAGGGAGAGCCGTTTATGTTCAAGCGCTTTCATCATTAACAACTGTATTTCTTCCGTGTTAATCGGCTTTTCAATGTAATAGTACGCCCCCTGCTTAATCGCTTCGATAGACGATTCGATGGAGGCGTAAGCGGTCATCATAATCACGATGACAGATGGATGCTTCTGTTTAATCTGACGCAGGATATCGATGCCGCTGCGGGACCCTATCCGCAAATCCAGCAGTACGATATCGAACGGATGCTGTTCCATTGCACGCAGTCCTTCCATAGGGTCAGTAAAAGCAGCGATATCATATGCGTCTTCTAGCGCAAAGCTAAGTGAGGTACAGATGGCGCGTTCATCATCAAGTATCAATACGTGCGGTTTCATTATGATTCCTCCTCCGGTTTATGCAACGGTAAAAAGACAGTGACTTTCGTTCCCAGGCCAGGATGGCTTGTTATGCGAATGTCTCCCTTGTTTTCTCTAAGTAGTTTATAGGAGAGGGGAAGTCCGAGTCCGACACCGTTATGTTTGCTTGAGTAGAAAGGTTCGAAAATACGTTTCATCTGTTCCGATTCGATTCCGGTCCCGGTATCGGCAATTGTAATTCGTCCTGTCTCCGCGTTTTCTTTTTCCACGGTAATTATGATTTTCTTCTCTGCTGTTTCTTCTACAGCATCAATGGCGTTGAGCAGAAGATTCAAAAAAACTTGCCGTATCTGCTGTGGATCAGTATAAAAGGCAATATCATCCTGGCAGGATTGTTCAAGAACAATCTCTTTCTTTTCCAGGGTAACCCGTAAAAACGTGAGCAAAGAAGTGAGCAGGGCGTTGGCCGGATACATTTCTTTGCTGGGCGAACGAGGACGGGCGTAATCCAGTAAATCGGTTACAATCGCATTCAGCCTGTTAATTTCAGCAGGCAGATGTTCCATGATGGCTTCCCGGAATTTGGGCTGATCGTATTTGCTGGGCAGCAGGTCGACGAATGTTTTAATAGACGTCAGCGGGTTGCGGATTTCGTGAGCGACTCCCGCTACAAGCTGGCCTAAGGCATGCAGCTTCTCCTGCATGACAAGCTTTTGTTCCAGGCGGGTCTCTTCCGTGCGGTCGGTCATAGAGAGCAAGTATCCTATTTGCTTTTTCTGGGCGTCATGCAGGGTGAGCAGACGGTAGTAAATCACTTTCCAGACTCCTGATTCATTGATTTCTAATTTGGTTAAAGCGTTTTTGTGGCTTTGATGTTGTTTGCTGTTATCTCTGTAGTGTGCCAGAATACGGGCGAGCAGCGGAGGGTAGTTCTTCTCTTTGAAAAATCCACCCGTGAATCCCAGCATTTCATTTGCGCGCGTATTGTAGCTCGTTACCGTATAGTCCATACTGAATGTGACAATTCCGGTATGGATGTTATTTAAGATTTGTTCTTTGAATGCATCACGGTCAGCGATATCTTGACGTTGTTCTTGCAAATGGTGAGTAAGTAGCCAGAGTTCTTCGGTGCGACTTTGCACCGCTTTTTTTAAACGCTGGTTCCATAAATAAATAAACAGAAGCACGCACGCTGTTGCGATGAGAACCGTCGCCAGCAATTGAATGAACTTCTGTAGGCGGGCGATTTGTACATCCGATTCCGACATCAGCCAGTTATTCATGAGCTGATTAATTTCTCCTTTCGCTTTCATTGTTGTCAATGTCCGATTGATGACGGCAAGCAGCGAGTCGTCACCTTTACGAACGGCAATGGCGAAATCGGCCGGCTCGATAACTTCTTCCAGAATGATAAAGTTGTCCTGCTGTCTGAAATGCCGCAAGTATACGTTCGCTGTCCATTTATTACCGATAAATACATCCGCCCGCTTCTCAAGCAGGAGCAGCATACCGGAAAGCTGGTTTCTGGTGACCGTAAGATTGGAATGGCGCAGATTAAGCAGCGATTCCAGCACGGGTTTCCGATTTTGCAGAACGACATGCAGGGAGCGTATGTCGCTGATGCTGTGTACGGCCTGCCTTTTTTCTTTAGGAATAATTAACGCGTCCGACATGGTGAAGTACGGATCTGAGAAATCAAACGCACCGCTTTTTTCCGTACTGTATGTCATCCCGGCGATGGCATCGATTCGCCCCGCCTGCAGCTCTTTTTCCGCGCGGGCAAGGTCCATTGGAATGTATTCGAAGGCAAGATTATTATAGGTCGCGATTTTATCCATGATATCGATACTGGCGCCGGCGAACGATCCGTTTGATGTTATATAAGAAAAAGGAGGGAGTGCCCATTCTGCCGCGATTTTGTATGTCTTTTTCGCTGGCAGCTGTGAAGGAGAGACAGCGGCGCATACAAGCTGCGGGACCCCGAGCGACAAGACGAGTAAGGTATACACTAGCATAAGACGCTTTCGTAGACTCAAGCAAGCCACCTCTTCTGAGACGATAAATTGATATGTTAAAATTATAAATCAATAAAAATGTTTGACAATTGCCTAAATTGAAGTAAGTATACGTACAGTAAATCGCTTTTTGAAGAGGAACGGGGGAGTAAAGAAATGAGAAAAGAGATTGCATGATAAAAACATGCCGATTCATAAGAAAGGGCAGCTTTCCGTCAAATGGGAAGCTGCCTTTTGATTGGTTGCGTTTTATGAATTAGCCGAGAAAACTCGTGACCTCAGTCATGAGATGAATCGGCTTCGGACAAGGGAAGGTTTTATCCTTCTCGCAAGTCCGACTGGATGGTATAATATATTTGTACAGATTGCTCATTGAAAACTGAATGTATGGGGTTGTGACAGGAAATCGGTCTGTCACGTAAAACATTCAACCTTCACACGCCACGCTGACCGAAAAGCGAAAACCAAGCAGTACGTCAGCGTGCCGAGTCCAACGTACAAGGTTTGTAACAACCGCAGGAACTGCGGGGATAGCTTGGTGG